>AUXO010645718.1_pt1 | contig 10033 bp, 10 predicted proteins | sample 768731 | NCBI WGS metagenome assembly AUXO01 (sample SAMN02715735, study PRJNA202380) | gut metagenome | biome: sheep rumen | host: Ovis aries | place: New Zealand: Palmerston North | reverse complement strand
AGAAAAAATGTTAAAACTAGAAAAGAAACAAATACCAGAAGATATTGATTATGACAAAATAAAAAACATAGCATCAGAAGCTAGACAAAAACTAAAAGAAGTAAGACCAAAAACAATTGCTCAAGCTATTCGTATTAGTGGAGTAAATCCAGCTGATATATCTATCTTAAGCGTTTACTTAAAAAGGGAATACAATAATGAATAAAGAAGAATTTAAAGAATACTTAAATAAATTAAATATCAATATCAATGATGAAATAATGAATCAATTAGATATATATTACAAGTACCTAGTTGAATATAATAGTCATACTAACTTAACTGCTATAACAGAAGAAAAAGATGTTTACTTAAAACACTTCTATGACTCTATTCTAGTTGCATCATACTATGATTTTAATAAAGTAACTAATTTAATAGATGTAGGAACAGGAGCAGGTTTTCCTGGTGTAATATTAAAAATATTCTTTCCTAATATAGAAGTAACTTTATTAGATTCAAATAATAAAAAAATAACATTTTTAAATAACTTAATAAAAAAACTAAACCTAAAAGGTATCAAAACAGTTCAAACTAGATCAGAAGAATATGCACTAGCAAATCTAGATTCATATGATGTCGTAATAGCTAGAGCTGTCAAGAATCTACCAGAATTAGTAGAACTATGTTTACCATTAGTAAAAGTAAATGGATATTTCATATCCCTAAAAGGTCACGCTGATGAAGAATTAGAACTAGCTAAATCTGGTATTCAAAAATTAAATGGTAAAGTAGAAAGAATAGAAAAACTAAAATTACCAATTGAAGAAGCTGAAAGAAATATCATCTTCATAAATAAAATCGACAAGACACCAAAAGGTTATCCTCGTCGATATGATCAAATTGTCAAAAAACCACTATAAAAACGGTTGGAAAATAACAATTTATTGAAAAAAAACATAAAATAAAGTATTATAAATAATAGAAAGATAATAGATTAGGGGCAGATTATATGAACTTAGAATCAGGAGTTTTACAAGTACATGTAGAAGACATTATTCCAAATAGATTTCAACCAAGACTAAATTTTGATGAACAAGCATTACAAGAACTTGCAGCATCAATAAGAGAAAATGGTATTATTCAACCATTAGTACTAAGAAAACTTGGCGATAAATATGAAATAATTGCAGGTGAAAGAAGATTTAAAGCAGCTCAAATAGCTGGTTTAACTACAGTACCCGCAGTAATATCTAATATAGATGATAACAAGTCTGCCGAAGTAGCTTTAGTAGAAAACGTTCAAAGAAAAGACCTAACAGCTATTGAAGAAGCTAGATCATATAAAAATCTATTAGATAAAGGTTACTTAACTCAAGAACAACTAGCTAAAAAAATGGGCTTAAGTCAACCAGCTGTAGCTAATAAATTAAGATTACTAAATCTAGATGATGAAGTACAACAAGCACTATTAGATGAAAAAATATCTGAAAGACATGCTCGTACATTATTAAGACTACCATCTAAAGAACAACAAAGAGATTGGTTACATAAAATAATTAATGAAAGATTAACAGTACGTCAATTAGATTTAGAAATAAATAAAACACTAAATCCTAATACTAATACATCAGAAGGTCCTGCAATAATTGATGGACCTCGTACAGTAGCTGAAATAATGGCTAATGCACAAGATTTAAATAAGAAAAAAGAAAAACCAGATTTCATGGCTCCACAAGAAGTAGTGGATGCTCCACTTGAAACACTATCTATTGATAATAGTGAAGATATAATTAGAACACCAGAAGAAGAATCAACTAATGCTGTTGCTCAAACTGGAGAAATACCTAATAGAATTCCAGTTACAGAGAATATTCAAGGATTAAATATAGTAACACCTGAATCATCTGAAAACATCATTAAAGATGATCAAATTACTGAAAATGAAGGTAGATTCTTTAACTATGGAGAACCTAATAATTCAGTATCAGATTCTGGTGTAGAAGTATTTAGTTCACCAACATTTGGTGAACTAGAAGAAGTTGTTCCTGAATTTGAAGAAAAACCAGACATCATGAAACCAATGAATGAAACATTCACTAATGAACAACAAACATTTAACTTCAATCCTAATAACAAATTTTTTAATCAAAATGATGAAGCTATAAATATTGATAGTGCACCAAAAGAGATTAAAAGAGAAGTTCCAAATCCAATGGAAGCTGTTAACTATCTTGACTATGAACAACATGAAGAACAAATTAAGAGTTTAGAATTAAAAGATGCAATAGATATCTTTAGAAAAGATGTTGAAATGTTAAATTCAAGTGGTATTACTGCTAAAATTGAAGAAATCGATTTTGATGATAATTATCAAATAACAATTCAAATAGATAAAGACAACAACTAGTTGTCTTTTTTAAGATATGTTGTTATAATCTAACTCAAAAAAGAAAGAAGAATTCTTATGATTAAGACAATCTCACTTAAAATATATCAGAATGATAAAATGATCGAATCAGCAGAATCAATCAGATGTATTAATCATGATTCTTATATTGTTTTTAATCATAATGATGTAACTAATAAAATAAATAAAGATAAATATATAAGAGAAAATAATGATTATCAAATAGAATTTGATATCAATGAAAAAAATGGTCTACTTTTATTAAAAAAGGAACAACTTAAATTTGATCTTCCTATTGATATATTTAGTTATCAAGAAGAAGATAATAAAATAACTTTAATAAGTAAATTAAAAGATGATAAAGATACGACTAAACTAGAAATTGAAATAAAGGAAGTGTCATAATGACTGCATTTATAGAAAAAGAACAAGAATATATTAAAAGTAAAATAAAAGAACTAGGTTATGAAATAGATAACGTTGTCTTAAATACATCATCACGTCCAGAATTTGGTGATTACCAATATAATGGTGCAATGGAATTAGCTAAAGCTAATCATACAAATCCACGTGAAATAGCTACTAAAATAGTAGATTCTATTAAAGCAGATGATAGATATCAAGATATTAATATAGCAGGACCAGGATTCATTAATATTACTTTTAAAGATGAAACATTAATAGATCATGTTAATGAATTAAATAGCAACATAAATCTAAACTATGAAAATGAAAATAAGAAAAAAATATATTTAGATTACGGTGGAGCAAACGTAGCTAAAGCATTACACGTTGGTCATTTAAGAAGTGCTAACATTGGTGAAGCTCTTAATAGATTAGCAAAAGCTTTAGGTAATGAAACTATATCAGACGCTCACCTAGGTGACTGGGGAAGACCAATTGGTTTAGTAATGAAAGAAATCAAAGATAGATTTCCAGAACTTCCTTATTTTGATAAAGAATATAATGGCGAATATCCAAAAGAATGTCCTGTAACAGCAGAAGACTTAATCTTAATTTATCCAATAGCAAGTGATAAAGCTAAGTATGATGAAGAATATTTAAATGAAGCTAGAGATATAACAGCACGTTTCCAAAACAAAGAAAAAGGTTTAATGGAATTATGGAAACAAATAATGGAAATATCTAAAGCAGATATCAAAAATATATATGATCAACTAAATGCTCACTTTGACATTTGGGAAGGTGAATCCGATGGTGCTGAATACATGGATGAGTTAGTAGAAGTATTAAAAAATAAACACGTTGTTGAGAAAAGTGAAGGCGCAGAAGTTGTTTACATAAGTAAAGAAGATGACGATCACGAAGTACCACCATTAATACTTATAAAGAGTAATGGATCTGCTTCATATGATACAACTGACTTAGCTTGTATCTTAGAACGTATGAAAAAGTTTAATCCTGATGAAATATGGTACATAACAGATGCTCGTCAATCTCTACACTTTGAACAAGTATTTAGAGCAGCCCGTAAAGGTGAAATCGTAAATGATAATACTGTTCTAGAACATTTCCCATTCGGAACAATGAATGGAGCAGATGGTAAACCATTTAAAACTAGAGATGGTGGCGTAATGGCTCTTACTGATCTACTAGATATGGTTACAACTGAATGTGAAAAGAAAATCTTACCAAACATTACTGGTGAAGAAAGAAATACAATAGCTCGTCAAGTAGCAGTAGCAGCAGTTAAATATGCTGATTTAATACCATTCAGATTAACAGATTATAACTTTGATCCAGTTAAGTTTAGTGACTTACAAGGTAAAACAGGTCCATACCTTCTATACTCTTGTATTAGAATGAAATCACTACTTAAAAAAGCTGATGAACAAGGAATTGAATACAAATCATTTACTAAAATGTCTGATAAAATAGATCGTGATATAATCATAAATTTATTAAATTTAAGAAACGTAATTCTTAAATCATACAATGTAAAATCTCTTAATGATATAACTGAATATTTATATAAAATTACTAATTTATATAATAATCTTTATGCTAATAATAGAATCTTAACAGAAGAGGATAAAGATATTCAATCATCTAGATTATTACTAACAAAAGTAGTTTATGAAAACAATATAAAATTGCTTGATATCCTTGGAATAACAGTACCAGAAAAAATGTAATAAAAAAACATTAATTTAGGTATTGTCTAATTCAATAATTTATGTATAATGATAACTAGTGATTTAATTGTTATGGGAGGGGTTTCTACATGAAACTAAAAGATTTAACTAAAGAAGAATTAGAAGCAATGTCTTATGACGATATTGCCGCTATGGTACTAACTGAAAAAAATAAACAAATGAAAATAAATGACTTATTCAAAGAAGTTTGTAAACTACTTGGTTTAAGTGACGAAGAATTTATGGAAAAACTACCAGCATTCTTTGAGGTATTATCTACAGATCAAAGATTCATAATGTTACCTAAAGGATTATGGGATTTAAAAGCTAAACATTCAATTAAAGTTGTTATAGATAACGATGATGAAAGCTTAGATATAGATGAAGACGAAGTTGAAGACATGGACGACGAAATGGACATGGAAGATGAAAACAATAGTCAAGATGATATCTATGCAGATGATGACGATGCATTAGATGATGATCCTGAAGAAGATGATATCAAAGACTTAGTTATTGTCGACGACGATGACGACGAAGCAAATGGTGAATAACCATTTGTTTTTATTTTAAAAGTAGTATGTTATAATACATGGGAAAGAAGTGATCACAATGTTTGATAGATTAGATACTATTAAAGCAAAATATGAAGCATTAACAGAAGAACTTAGTAAACCAGAAGTACTAGGTGATTATGAACAAGTAAAAAAATTATCTAAAGATCAAAAAGATTTAGAAGAAACTTATCTAAAATATAAAGAGTATTTAAAAGTAATTAATGATAAAAAAGAAGCAGAAGAATTACTTAATGATCCAGAAATGGGTGACTTTGCTAAAGAAGAAATTAACGAACTAAATACTAAACAAGAAGAATTAGTAAAAGAATTAGAAATCTTATTAATACCTAAAGATCCAAACGATGATAAAGATATTATCATGGAAATAAGAGGAGCCGCAGGTGGAGATGAAGCTAATATCTTTGCTGGTGACTTATTTAGAATGTATTCACACTATGCTGATAAAATAGGTTGGAAGATTCAAATTCTTGATGAAGAACCTGGAGCCGCCGGTGGATATAGTCAAATAGAAGTTAAGATCAAAGGTGAAAACGTTTACTCAAAACTAAAATATGAATCAGGTTCACATCGTGTACAAAGAGTTCCAGTTACTGAAGCTAATGGACGTATTCAAACATCTACAGCTACAGTACTAGTAATGCCTGAAGTAGAAGATGTTGATATTGAAATAAATCCTAATGATTTAAGAATTGATACATATTGTGCTAGTGGACATGGTGGTCAAGGTGTTAACACAACACCAAGTGCTGTACGTATTACACACTTACCAACTAATACAGTTGTCACATGTCAAAATGAAAGATCACAAATTCAAAACAAAGCACAAGCAATGGAAGTATTAAAAGCAAGACTATACCAAATGGAACAAGAAAAACAAGATGCTGAACTAGGTTCAGAACGTCGTAACAAAATTGGTACAGGTGCTCGTTCAGAAAAAATAAGAACATATAACTATCCACAAAATAGAGTTACAGATCATCGTATAGGTTATACAACAAATAATCTTGATAGAGTTATGGATGGCGATTTAGATGATCTATTACAAGCTCTACAAAATGAAGATCAAAAGAGAAAACTAGAAACAGAAGAATAAAATGGAAGAGGATATTAAATACTTAAAAAAATATCTCCATCCTGATATTTCATTAGAAGATGCTATAAAAAGATTAGAAAATGGTGAACCAGTTCAATATATCGTTGGAGACGTAAACTTTTATGGTAATACTATAAAAGTAAATAAGAATGTCTTAATACCACGACGTGAAACAGAAGAACTAGTTGAAAAAACATATAACTATATAAAGAAGTATCTTCCTAATGCTAATAAAGCGTTAGATTTATGTACAGGTAGTGGTTGTATTGCTATAGCGTTAAAAAAACTACTACCAAATTTAAATATAGATGCATCTGATATATCTAAAGATGCTCTAGAAGTTACTCAACAGAATGTTGATTTAAATAATACAGACATTAAAATAATTCAAAGTGATTTATTTAATAATATAGATAATAAATATGATGTTATTATATCTAATCCTCCATATATTAAAGAGGATGAAGAAATAATGGACATCGTAAAAAATAATGAACCTCATTTAGCATTATATGCTAAAGATAATGGTTTATATTTTTACAAAAAAATTATTCAAGAAATGTCAAAATATTTAAATAAAGAATTTATCGTATCATTTGAGATAGGTGAAAGCCAAGGATATGATATAATAAATATAGTTAAGGAATACTATCCTGAAGCTAAAGTTTTATTAGAACAAGATATGCAACATCTAGATCGTTTCATTTTTATAATAAATACACAAAGTGAGTGAAGCAAATGAGAAAAATTGTAATTAATGGTCAAAAAGAATTAACTGGGGAAATAAAAATAAGTGGTGCTAAAAATAGTGTTGTAGCATTAATACCAGCGGCTATTCTATCAGACGATAAAGTAACATTATATAATGTTCCAGATATATCTGATACAAGATCATTAATAGATATTATTAATCTATTAAATTGTGAATCATCATACACTGATGAAACACTAGTAATAGATACAAAGAATATCCAAAATACATTAATTCCTGAAAGCTTATCTAAAAAACTAAGAGCATCATATTATTTCATGGGGGCTTTATTAGCTAAATTCCATTATGCTGAAATCTACTTCCCTGGTGGATGTAATATTGGTAGTAGACCAATTGATTTCCATATTAAAGGTTTTGAAAAACTAGGTGCTAAAGTAGAAATAGAAGGTAATAAATATATATTTAGAGCAGAAAAACTAAAAGGAGCTCGTATATATTTAGACTTTGCTTCAGTCGGAGCAACAATCAATATAATGCTTGCAGCTTGTAAAGCTGAAGGTACAACTTATATTTCAAATGCAGCTAAAGAACCTGAAATAGTAAATATTGCAACTTTATTAAATAACATGGGTGCTAGAATATCTGGTGCCGGAACATCTGAAATAAGAATTGAAGGTGTTGAACATTTACATAGTGCTGTTATTGATGTAATTCCAGATAGAATAGAAGCTGGAACATATACAATCATCGGTGCTTTATGTGGTAAAGATTTAAAAATAACTGGTATCATTGAAGATCACATTGATGCCTTACTATCTAAATTAAAAGAAATGGGTGTTGAATATAAATGTACTATTAATACATTAACTATCTCAGCTCCTAAAGAATATAAACCAGTTAATATAAGAACATTAGTCTTCCCAGGATTCCCAACAGACCTAGGACAACCAATGTGTGCCTTACTAACACAAACTAATGGCGTATCTATTCTAGAAGAAACAATATATGAAAATAGAATAGGTCATATTAAATATCTTCAAAAGATGGGTGCTCATGTAAGACAAGAAAATAGAACATCAATTATTATTGGTCCTTCTAAACTAAAAGGTACAGAAGTAGAAGCAACAGATTTAAGAGCTGGAGCTTGTATGGTAACAGCAGGTTTAATCGCTGAAGGAACAACAACAATTAATAATATTGAACATATTTTAAGAGGTTATGAAAACATCGTTGAAAAGCTTACAAACGTTGGTGCAGACATTAAGATTATTGACGACGAAATTGACAAAAAATAATTAGTTTAGTAAAATTATAGATGTATTGGTGCATTATTCTAGTCGCAAAAAGTATTTGAAGGTGGGGCTAAAAATCCATCAATTGTACATAGACACTTTGTATATTTGCTTGGGCTGCCCAAGCTTGGGTGAATATATGATTTAAGATTTAAGGAATAATTATAACGGCATATAATCACATATCCTTTTATCCCGTCATACAAAAAATACAACGTACATGTCTTGAGTGATTACGTGGGATAGCAATTGAAAACGTAGTTGCAAAAGAGAATAAGAATACTCACTATGCGTTAGAGAAAATCTCTAGAGTGTATTGTATTATAAGGTTTGAAGTGCATACTAAGTGGTAATCGAGTAATTATTCGATAGATAATAATTAATTCCTTTAAAGAGAAATCGCCCGCGAGTAATCAGAGGTAGGAATTAGAGAAATTCAACTCGACCTAAGATGCAAAATTAATTTATAGTATAACCAAATACATTTTTTCTAAGAATACTTTATATAAGGAGAGTTAAACATGAATAAAAATGTTAACTGGATATATAAAGTTTTTTTATTATCTTTTTTACTATCTGCAGTATTCAGTAGTATAACAGGATTAATAAATGAAGACTTAAATCCAGTAATACTAATCATTATATTAATAATATTTATTAGTATAGGTATCATCTTTGATATGATTGGTGTAGCTGTACTTACGAGTAAAGAAGCAACATTCCATGCTAAAGCAAGTAAAAAAATTAAAGGTGCTAAAGAATCAATCTTTTTAATAAAGAATAATACAAAAGTATCTTCAATATGTAATGATGTTGTCGGTGATGTATGTGGTATCGTATCTGGTACCTTAGGAGCATTACTAATTGTAAATATATGTAACACATTTGATTTAAACGTAACTATTACAACAATTATTGTTACTTCTATAATATCTGCTCTAACAATTGGCTTTAAAGCAGTTGGTAAAATAGTAGCTACAAAGAAAAGCGATAACATCACATTTATGGTAGGTAAAATATTTTATTTTTTAAAAATAAGAAAATAGACTTGATTTAGATACTAATTATGATATAATACATTAGACACGAATTTCTATGTCTAGATATTAGATATGGCGGAAGGAGATAATTATATGAAGAAAGATATCCATCCAGAAATGAAAAAGTGCAAAGTTGTTTGTGCTTGTGGAAATACATTTGAAACTATGTCAACAAAGGATGAAATCCATGTTGAAGTATGTTCAGAATGTCATCCATTCTATACTGGAAAACAAGGTAAAGCTAAGAAAACTGGCTCTATTGAGAAATTTAATCGTAAATATGGTTTAAACAAAGAAGCTTAATACGGCTTCTTTTTGTTTTGTTTCACATCTTTTTTGATATAATAAACGTAGGTGATACACATGGGTAAATTATCTTACATGGCAAAAAGATTAAAAAATATGGACTACAAGAAAATGTTCAATACTATTGATTATTTACATGATAGAACTAAAAAAAGCAAAGTATCATTATTCTTTGATATTGTTTGGTGTGGCTTAAGATATCAAGCAGGTTACTCTGATTATAAACTATTTCAAATGTATGATCTAAATGGTAAACAAAGAAAAACAATTATTACTAGAGGAATAAATAATAGTATCGTAAAGAAATATAATAATAAAGAATTTACTCATTATTTTCATAATAAACTAGATTTTAATAAAAAATTTAATAAATACTTAAATAGAGATTGGATGGAATTAACTGAATCTAATTATGATGAATTCGTTGAATTCACAAAGAAACATAAAGAGATTATCGTAAAACCAGT
>AUXO015204040.1_pt1 | contig 10034 bp, 12 predicted proteins | sample 768731 | NCBI WGS metagenome assembly AUXO01 (sample SAMN02715735, study PRJNA202380) | gut metagenome | biome: sheep rumen | host: Ovis aries | place: New Zealand: Palmerston North | reverse complement strand
ATATTTGAAATACTTCATAAACCAGGTGGAGTATTAACTTATGGTATTCCTGAATTTAGATTACCTAAAGCAATTGTTCAAAAACAAATAGATAGTCTACGAGAATTAGGTGTAGAAATTATATGTGATGTCTTAGTTGGAAACACTATTTCATTAGATGACCTACAAAAAGAATATGATGCAGTATTCTTAGGTACAGGTGCAGGTCTTCCTAAGTTTATGGGTATTCCTGGAGAAGATGCTAATGGAGTATTCTCAGCTAATGAAGTATTAACTAGAATTAACCTAATGGGTAGTTTTAAAGATGATTCTAAAACACCAATAAAGAAAGTAAAGAAAGCTTATGTTATTGGTGGAGGAAATGTTGCCATGGATGCAGTTCGTTCACTAAAACGTTTAGGAATAGATGCTCATATAATGTATAGAAGAAGTGAAGAAGAATTACCTGCCAGATTAATGGAAGTAGGTCACGCTAAAGAAGAAGGAATAGTATTTGATCTATTAACTAATCCAAAAGAAATCTTAGTAGATGAAAATAATAATGTAGTAGGTATGAATGTAGTAAATATGAATCTTACTGAACCTGGAGAAGATGGAAGACGTGGAGTAGTTGAAGATGAATCTTCACTTCATAAAGTAGATTGCGATATGGTAGTAATGGCTCTAGGTACTAGTCCAAATCATTCAGCAGTCAAAAACTCTAAAATAGAATTATCTGATAAAGGATTAATAGTAGTAGAAAACTCTAAAACATCTCTAAAGAATGTCTATGCTGGAGGAGATGCTGTAACAGGAGCAGCTACTGTAATACTAGCTATGGAAGCAGGTAAAAAAGCAGCTCAAGAAATAATTGAAAAGATAAAATAAAAAAGAGATTTAAATCTCTTTTTTTTAACACTCATCATTTAAACAAATAGTTAAAGTAGAACTACTATTACCTCTATATTCTCCATCTAAGAAATCATCATCACTATCATAAGTAAATACAGTAACTACTATTTTATCTTTTATATTTAAAGCTTTATCATTACTTTGAATTTTAATGGATGTGAATAAAGTATTTTCATTATACTCATTTTCTTCTATATGAGAATAAAAACCTTTACCTCTATTAGCATAATCATCATATAAATAATTCATTACATATTCCCATTTATCCATACAATTACTAGGATTTAATATATTATAAGAAATTTCTTCATCATTATCTTTAAACTTAATATTAAAACCAATCTTTAGATTATTATTAGTATTATACTTCATCCATTCATTATAAAAACTATTTCCAAAACCACTACTTAAACCAATAACTTCTTCATTAGATGGATATATTTGAAATATACCTATATCCTCAAAAGGAACTAATTTCTTATTAATCTTAGTTATTTTAATTAAACCACCATCACTACCACTATAAAAAGAAATAGGTGTATTATTTAAGTCTTTATATTTTTCTTCATATTCAACATCAACTTTTTTCTTTTTCTTCTTCTCAACTTTCTTAGTATTTATACATCCGCAACATAATACTATAATAACTAATACAATAATTATTTTCTTATACATAAAATCACCTAAAAACATTATAGTATAAAAACATACTATTTAGAAGAAAACTTGAAAAAAATTAAAAATATGTTATAATAACTAGACAAGAAATGGGGTATTTATATGAATACAGAAGAACTATTTGAATTAGTAGAACCACACACATATGCTTTTAAGTCTACTATGGATATCATAAGAGAAATATTTGAAGGCGATATAGCGAAATTTGGTAGAATGACTCCAGAAGAAGCAAAAGAAAAAGTAAATAAAAATTTATCTATATACTTTAGAAAACAATTTGAAGATGGTAAATTACCAGTTATAATTAAAGAATATATTGTTTCACATAGTAATGCTTTAACAAAGAAAAATATGAGTTTTTTAGATGAAGTAGTAGAAAAAACAAACTATGAAGTTCAATATGACGATTTAGCAAAATTAACTGAAAATAAAGAATTCATGGCATATGTAAATAGTGTTAATGATGAAGAATTAGATGATGTAGAACAAACTACTTTAGTAGCTAAAATGAAAGGTTTTCAAGAACTTCAAGAAATAGAAAAAGAAATAGAAGAAGAATCTAATATTAGTGGCTATGAAGATTATCAAGGAACAGATCCTGTTAAACAATATCTTAAAGATATATCACAATGGAGATTATTAACTCCAGAAGAAGAAACATATTATATGGAAAAATATAAATTAGAAGATGATGAAGATGCCAAAAATGAATTAATATGTTCTAATTTAAGATTATGTGTTTCTATAGCTAAAAAATATATGAATAGAGGTCTATCATTATTAGACTTAATTCAAGAAGGAAACATGGGTCTAATCAAAGCAATAGAAAAATTTGATATAAGTAAAAAGTTTAGAATATCTACATATGCAACATGGTGGGTAAGACAAGCTGTTACAAGAGCTATTGCCGATCAATCAAAAACTATCCGTATTCCAATTCATGTATCCGAAACATATAATAAAATTAGAAAAGTATCTATAATATTTTCTCAAAAAAATGGAAGAGAACCAACTATAGAAGAACTTATGGAACTTACAAATCTTTCTAAAGATGCTATTAAAGAAGCAATAAAAGCTCTTGAAAGTGAACCTGTACCTTTCGATAAACCAGTTAGAGATGATGATCCAGATGCAACACTTGGTGATTTCTTAGTATCAGAAGATATTGATACACCAGAAGAAGCAGCTGTAAAAAAATCAAATCACGATACTTGGGAGATGCTAATAAAAATGGTAGGTGAAGATCCAAAGGAACAAGGAAGAGAAAGAATGGAACAAGTCTTAAGACTTAGATTTGGAATAGAATATTATAATGATAAAACATATCAATTAATAAAAAGTAATGAACTACCACTAAAAGATTTTTATACATTGGGCCAAGTAGGAAAAATCTTTAGAGTTACCCGTGAAAGAATTCGTCAAGTAGAAGCAAAGGGAATACGCAATATGACAAAATATATTAAACGTGATAAGAATTCATTATTTCCAGATGAAGAATTTAATAGTTATATAAAACAAAAACATCATTCAAGAAAAAATTAAGAATAGAGTGAACAAACTCTATTCTTTTTGTTATAATATAATTAGGAAGTGTATATATGATAAAAGTGTTTGAATCAGAAAGAATAGATTATGTAAAAGTAGATCCTAATCTAATAAATGATTATTTAAAAATGATTAATGATAAAGAAATTCAATGCTTTATTGGATTAAAAGATATAACAGTTTCATTTGATCAAGAAATGGAATGGGTAAGAGAAAACATGAAAAGTGATTCAACTACTTATTCTATGATAGAAAAAGATACTAATGAATTTATTGGTAATATAGAAGTAATGCATATAGAAAATAATAAAGCTGAATTAGGTATTTGTATTACTAGAGATAAACAAGATAAACACTATGGAAAAGAAGCTATGGATAGAATAGTAAAGTATTGTTATGAAGAATTAAAACTAGATGAAGTATATTTAAATGTTCATAGCGATAATCCTAGAGCTATAAAGTGTTATGAAAACTGTGGATTCAAAATAACTGGGGAAGGTAAAAGACCAAGTGACTATCATATGATACATCAAAAGGAGAAAGAAAATGACAAAGAATATAATATTTGATATAGGTAATGTAATCGCATATATTGATTATATAGATACAGTAGATAAATTAATAGAAGAAAAAGATAGAAAATTTATAATAGATAATGTAGTAAATGCACCTGAATGGAATGATGAAGATACATTTGATATAGGCTATTATAGTATAGATGATTTTATTTCTATAGTAGGAGATAGAACTAATAATATTAAAGATGATTTAATAAGATATTATATGTATGAACATTATAAATACTTAATAGTAAATACTAAAGTATTAGATTTAATTAAAGAATTAAAAAAGAATTATAATATTTATATACTATCTAATCTAAATCCAGAAGCACATAAAGTATATTTAAAAACAGAATTATTTGATTTAGTAGATGGATATGCTTTATCTTATAAAGAACACAAATTAAAACCACATACTGGTATATATAAAACACTAATAAATAGATATAATTTAGTACCTGAAGAATCTATATTTATAGATGACAAATTAGAAAACTGTGAAACTGCTAAATCTTTAGGAATAGATTATATTAATGTAAAACCAAATGATTATGATGATTTAATAAATAAACTAGAAGAAAGAGGCATAATATAGATGAAAGATACTCACGTACACACAACTATAAGTCATGATGGAAAATCAAGTATAGAAGAATACTTAAATATCGCAAAAGAAAAGAACGTTGATGAAATAACTTTCACAGAGCATTACGATATTTATGATGGATTAAAAACTAATTTAAAAACATTAGATGTAGATAAATATTTAGAAGAGTATTTATCTAAGAAAGATGATTCTAAAATAAAAACTAATTTTGGTATAGAAATAGGTCTTCAACCAGATGCTTATACTAAGATTCATAATATGGTTATAAATCATAATTTTGATTTTATAATTGGATCTAGTCATATAACTTGTAAAAAAGATATGGCAATGGATCCTAGTTTCTTTGAAGGAAAAACTATTAAAGAAGCATACATGGATTATTTTAATGAAGTATTAGAAAATATAAATACTTATTATTATGAATTTGATGTATATGGTCACTTAGACTATGTAATAAGATATGGTGATAAACAAAGAATAAATCTTAAGGATTATCAAGATATTATAGATAATATCTTAAGAACTTTAATAAGAAAAGATAAAGGTATAGAAGTAAATACTTCAGGTATAAGATATGGTTTAAATGAAACTCATCCAAACTTAGATATAATAAAAAGATATAAAGAATTAGGTGGAAAGATTATTACAGTAGGTAGTGATGCTCATAGAATAGAGGATCTTGCTAGTAATGTAGAAGATGCTTATTCTATGTTAGAATCTATTGGTATAGATGAAGTGGCTATCTACCATCATAGAAGACCTGATTTTGTAAAAATAAAAACTTTATATTAGGAGGTTTTAATGTTTTATAGAAATACTTATGCAAAAATAAAACTAGATAATATTAGAAATAATGTTAAAAATATAATAAGTAGTTACAGTGGATATAAGTATTATATTGGAGTAGTAAAAGCAGATACCTATGGTCATAATAGTAGTGAAGTAGTTAAAGCTATTATAGACGCTGGATGTAATTACTTGGCAGTATCATCTCTAGATGAAGCTTTAGAAATAAGAAAGAATTTTGATACTCCAATATTATGTTTAGGAATAATAGATCCAATGTATATAGATATTTGTATAGATAAAAATATCGATGTAACTATACCTAGTATAGATTATTTTAATAAAGTAAAAGATAAGTGTATAACTTGTCATATAAAAATAGATACTGGTATGAATAGATTGGGTATAAAGGATAAAGATGAATTAAATGAAATAATTAATAATCCTAGTAATATAAATATTAAAGGTATTTATACACATATATTTAATGCAAGTGATCCGGATACTACTTATAATCAAATAGATAAGTTTAAAGAAATAACTAGTGGTATTAATTTAAATAATATAGAAATGGTTCATATAGCTCAGTCAGATACATTAATTAATTATCCTAAAATAGATTTCTGTAATGGATGTAGATTAGGTATTATAATGTATGGATTAACTGATAGTAATTTAGATTTATTAGATACTATTGAATTATGTAGTGAAATAATAGATATTAAGAAACTAGCCAAAGGAGAAACAGTAAGTTATAATGGTATATATGAAGCACAAACAGATGAATTAATAGGAATAGTTTCGATAGGATATGCAGATGGAGTTAATAGACATTTAACTGGTGCTTATATTTATATTAATGATAATAAATATAAGATAGTAGGTAATATTTGTATGGATATGTTAATGGTTAAAATAGATGAAACTGTAAAAATACATGATAAAGTTTATATTTATAAAGATATTAATCATATTAAGTATTTAAGTAATTATCTAGATACCATTCCATATGAATTAATTTGTAATATCTCAAAGAGAGTTCCAAGAATATATATGTAGGAGGATTTATGGAAAAGAAAATAAAAAAATTAGAATTAATTGAAAAAATATTAATTGCAGGAACAGTATTAGTAGGAATTATCACAATAGTAGATATATTCATACCAGATCCAATACTATTATTAGATGAAGCAGCTTTAACTGCTATCACAGGTTTATTAACTTATATTGCTAACTTAGTAAGAAGAAGAGTAGAAGAATTAAAAAAAGGTGAAAAAAGTAGTATAGGTACTAAACAAATAGAAGAAGTTACTGCTAAAGTTACTGAAACAGCTAAAACAGTAAAGAAGTCAAGGAGTAAATAATATGAAGAAACTATTATTATTAATAATTCCAATAATATTTTTAACAGGATGTATTCCAACACAATTATTAAGAGGTAGAGAGACTAATGTAGTAAATGCTAGTTTTGGTACATATAGAATAGATGGATTAGTAAAAAGAAGTGATCATTCTAGTGCAACTAAAACATTCTATGTATTAGAAAAAGATAAATATACTACAACTCCAGATAATGTATCTGTAGAAGTAGGTACTAACTATTATTCAAAATCTCAAATGAATACTTTTAAAACAGCTATTCAACTACAGTTATATAGTCAAGTAGGAAGAGATGCTACTATAGTAGGTAATGGTATAACTACTACAAAAGGTAATAATGTCTTAAAGTTTATTATTAAAAAGAAAAATGATAATACAGAAGTAACTCAATACTATATTATAGGTGATCATAAACATGTATTAGTTCATGAAACTAATTTTAATAAAAATACAGATTTAAATGTAGCAGTATATAATATAGTAGATACATTTGAATGGAAGGAATAATATGAAGAAAGGCCTAATAATTGGAATTATTTTAGGAGTATTATTATTACTAATAGTAGTAGCTATAGTAATAGTATTATTACTTATACCAAGAATAAAAGAAAAGAAAATAGAAAATATTAGTCGTATATATTTTACTTATACTAGTGGATATGCAATGTATTCATATGCTACATATGAATTAAAATGTACTGACAAATGTACTTTAAAAGCAAAACAAGTAGGTGTACCAGATGAAGAAGCAATAGAAGTAGAAATACCTAAAGAAAAAATGTCAGTAATAGAAGCTAAATTAAATGAATACCATGTATCTAGATGGAATGGATTTAGTAAAACAGATAAATACGTATTAGATGGAGATTCATTTAGTTTAAATATTGATTATAATGATAAAGATGAGGTAAGAGCTCATGGTTATATGATGTGGCCTAATAACTATAGTGATGTAAAATCATACTTAGTAAATACATTTAATGATTATATAAAAGGGAAATAATTCTCTTTTTTTGGTATAATAGAAAAAGAGGTGTTACTATGGACACAGTAGAATTAATAAAAATATTATTAGAATATAAACCAAGTGATATTCTAAGAGAAAGAAAAGAAGAATTATCAGAACTTATTCCAGAGTTTAAAGCCTGCTTTAATTTTGATCAAAAAAGTAAATGGCATACTTATGATGTTTTTGAACACATTCTTCATGTAGTAGATAATGTTGATAATACTCCAGTATTAAGAGTAGCTGCCTTATTCCATGATATAGCTAAACCAATTGTTTATGAAGAAGATAGATTTGGAGTAGGACATTTTCCAAATCATTGGACAAAGTCAGCTGAAATATTTAATGAATTTGCATTCTCTCATAATCTTGATAATAGATTAATAGAAAAAGTAAATAAAATAATAATGTTTCATGATTTAAACTTTGGTAGATTAACTGAAGATGAAGAAAAAGCTATAGTAGACGCATTCACAGAAGAAGAAATAGAATTACTATTTAAATTTAAAAAAGCAGATTTACTTGCTCAAAATGAAGAATACTATTACTTATTAGATGATTATAAAAAACAAGAAGAAAATATACTTTCAAAGTATGAAAGGAGTTCATATGAAAAATATCATATTTGATTTAGGTGGAGTAATCCTATTAGGAAAAGCTAAAGACATACTACACAAACTAAATGTAACTGATGATGAATATAAGGTATTAATTAAATTCTTTGATGATTGGAATGTAATGGATACTACAGATGAAACAGTAGAAACAAAATTTGATAGTTATAATTTTCCTGATTCTATTAAATCTAAATATAAAGATAAATTAATTAAGTATTATGAATTAAGAGATGTTAATAAGAATTTAATTGATTTAATAAAAGAATTAAAGAAAAATAATAGAGTATATATATTATCTGATAATAATAAAGATGCATCTAATTATTATAAAACTATAGATGGATTAGATAATTTAGATGGATATGTATTCTCATATGAATATGGAACAATTAAAAAAGATGGTAAATTATTTGATATATTATTAGAAAAATATAATTTAAATCCAAGTGATTGTTACTTTATAGATGATACTAAAGAGAATATAGAAGTAGCTAATTCTAAAGGAATGAATGGAATATATTATACAAATGATGAAGAAGTAATAAATTACTTTAAAGAAAGAAGTATTATATGAAAAAAGAACCAATAATAATATCTATAATAGTAATATTACTAATAGTAGTCATAATATTTATCTCAATAAAAAGTATAATGAAAAATAATACTATTAATCCAAAAGAATTAGAAATAACTAAAGAAATAAATGCAGGTATACCATTTAAATGGGAATATGTTATAGAAGATGAATCTATTGTTAAATTTGAAAAAAGTTATGTAATAAGAGATGATAATAAAGGTGGTATAGTAGGAGCTTCTATTTATACAAATTATGTATTTAAAGGATTAAAAGAAGGTACTACTAAAATAACATTTAAATTTGTATCTATAACTGAAGATAATTATGATGGTACTGTAAATGTATATAATGTTAAAGTAGATAAAGATTTAAATATATATTTAATAGAAGAATAATACGAAAAAGAATAAATGTATTCTTTTTTTATGTTATAATGTAATACATATAGGAGTGATACTATGGAAGAAAAAGAATATAAATATGATGCGTTTATAAGTTATAGACATTGTGACTTAGATAAGTTTGTAGCTGAAAACTTACACAAAGCATTAGAAACTTATGAATTACCAAAAAACTTAAAAGAACAATTAAATATAGAAGGACGAACATTCAAAAGACTATTTAGAGATCAAGAAGAATTACCACTATCAAGTAATCTAGAAGATCCAATACTAGAAGCACTACAAAGTTCTAAGTATTTAATAGTAATATGTTCTCCTAGATTAAAAGATTCTTTATGGTGTAAAAAAGAAATAGAAACATTTAAAAAACTAAGAGGAAGACAAAATATCTTCTGTGTATTAATAGAAGGTGAACCAAGAGATTCTTTCCCTGAAGAAGTAGTTTTTGATGAAGTAGAAGTAGTAAAGAATGGTAAAAAGAAAACTGAAAAGAAACCAGTAGAACCATTAGCTGCAGATGTACGTGGAGAAACTAAAAAAGATGTTTTAAAAAGAATTCATGAAGAAAAATTAAGATTAGCAGCAGCAATGTGTCATATAGATTATGATGATTTAAGACAAAGACATAAACTAAGAGAACAAAAAAGAAAAGCAAATATTGCTATGGGTATATCTATTGCTAGTATAGTATTCTTACTTTATACATCTATTATGTTAATAAAGATTAATTCTCAACAAAATATTTTAAAGAAACATCAAGCACTTACTTTAGCTAGTAAAGCAGAAGAATATATATCTAAAGATAATAGATATGATGCAATTAAATCTTCATATGAATCATTAACTAAATTTGATGGAGTAAAAATGCCATATACACCTGAAGGAGAATCTGCTTTAGTAGAAAGTTTAGGAGTATATGATGTAGGTTCAAGTTATAAAGTAGTAAGTGAATTAAAAACTGATGGAGTAGCTACTTTAATTAA
>AUXO010203786.1_pt1 | contig 10034 bp, 12 predicted proteins | sample 768731 | NCBI WGS metagenome assembly AUXO01 (sample SAMN02715735, study PRJNA202380) | gut metagenome | biome: sheep rumen | host: Ovis aries | place: New Zealand: Palmerston North | reverse complement strand
GAAATCAACGATTGCGTATTTCTTCATTATAATCAAACTATGTTTTATTTAATCTTTCCAAAAATTCTCGATTATAAATATATCATTAGGATAAGTCACTTTATAGAGGTTGTCCCCGCCTTCCACAAATGTCGGCTTTATGCTGTATTCTTCAAACAAAACCCTCGTCTCATCTGTCATATCTGTATATTTACCTGTCAGATATGCATTTTTCAGCAGTTCATAATTAAACGCTTGAGGTGTTTGCATTCTTAAACAATCAGAACGATTCAAATAAGTTTTGTCCTTTTTAATAATAGTATCTATACATGGTGCAACGAATGTTATAGAGTCTGCTTCTGTATCTATGAGCATTTTCAATTGTTCGACCGTCACAAGTGGCCTTGCTGCTTCAATGAGTAGTACTTTTGTACAATTCTTCAGAGCATTCAAGCCATTCACAACAGAACCACTTCGTGTTTCACCTCCAGGGATATCTACCCCTACAACAACAATATTTTCTTTCGAAATTAATTGACTAGCCTTGTCGTAAACATGCCTCCATAATTCTTTCCCTTTTAGTTTAACAAACTGCTTTTGCTGATGAAAACGAGCGCCTTTTCCTCCTGCTAATATAATTGCTCCAATGTTATTCATGCTAATAAAACTATATTGACGAATATTTTCTATTTTTGTAAAATTTCTCTGACTTGACTTACTATATCCTCAGAAATATCAGGGGATATTCTACCTGTTTCCCATTTAATCTTTGGAGTAAGGAAACTATTTTCAGGAAGAGCAATATCAAAAAGACAGGGTTCATTATCTGTAAACCATTCTTTATATTTCTCCAGATCGTCATAAGAATTTAATTTAACTGCTTTAATGCCATAAGCTTCTGCTATTTTCTTAAATTCAGGAACAGTGTATCCTCCTGACTTAGCCGTATTTGCGAATCGGTCTCCATGACTGAAATGTTGCGTTTCACTTATTTTGCCAAGAACACGATTGTTGAGGACGAATATCTTGATTGGTAGATTTTCCCTCCGAACAGTTTCTAACTCTTGAATATTCATCTGCATTCCACCATCTCCTGCAATACAATATGCGAGACCATTATTTTGAGAGATGGATGAACCTATAGCGTATGGCAATCCACACCCCATCGTCCCATATCCTCCGCTAATGTGAATTCTTCCTTCATATCCCTTCAGTACCATTGACTGCGCACACCAACATTGGTTCATACCAACATCGACAGAAACATTAGCATTTGGAGGAAGTAAAGATGCTATTTTTTCTATTGCATAGTTACCAGGCTGCTTGTCATAGTTATCAAGAATAACTTTTGCATCCATACATTGCTTTTTCCAAATAGAAAAGTCTGGAACATCTTCATTCAATAACATCCGCATAAAGTCTCTTGCATCTGTTTGGAATTTTCGTTCATTTTCTTTAATATTTCTACTTAATTCACATTCATCAATATCCGCTCTAACAAGGTCTGCACGTGGCGCAAAGTTTGTTGTATAACGCCCTACTTGCCTTAAACTCAAACGCGCACCAACTGAAACAATCAAGTCGCACTCACGTAAAATCAAATTGGCTATACGGTTACCATGAGTACCTATAAATCCAATATGCAAATCATCTTGTGCCAAATCTACGCCATTCATGGTCGTCAGTAAAGGAATGTTTGTTTGCCTAACAAATTCATGAACCATTTTTACCGCTCCTGCGGTACGCACTCCATTCCCGACAAGAAGTATTGGCTTTTTATACTTTGAATCAAAAATCATGGCTATATATTAAAATTTAGGATTAACAAATTCTTTCTGCTGTATATCAAGAGGGAAATCTATTATAACTCCGCCTTTTCTTCCGAGCAAAGCCATATTATATGCACGGCTAACAATATCCCCAAACCCCTCACTACTATTTGCGGTAACTGAATATTTGGTAATATTTCTAGTCATTGAAACAATATCCATCTCTTGAAATCCATTCTGGCGAATACCAGAAAAGCCCTTCATCTCATTTGTTGGAACATTACCGCATATTCCCATAACAGGGAATCCATCAAACCAGGCATCAGCAAGTCCACCAAGAGCATTCACCGCCCCCGGTCCAGAAGTAGTAAAATAAACGCCAATCTTACCGCTTGTTCTTGCATAACCATCGGCTGCTAACGCCCCTCCCTGTTCATTATAGCAAACATGAGTTCTGATTTCATCCTTACGCTTATATAAGGCATCCATAAATGGAACAATATATCCTCCTGCATACCCAAACACATCTGTTACACCATGAGTAATTAGATAATCCACCAAAAATTCCGAACAATTCATAATTACAATTTTTATTCGTTTAACAATTTCTGTACATTTTGCTTTCTTACTATAATATGTGTTCCCGATTCGTACTCCTTATGCACGGCTTTCATGACGACTTTAGCAAAATCCATTGGATCAAGTAAAGTCTCCTGGTCTTCATCAGGAAAGAGGAACTTGCGCATTTTTGTTTTTGTCCTGCCTGGTGAAATGACAACTGCATAAAGACCATCTTCTGCCCAACATTTTGTTGCCATCACTATAGCAGCCTTTGAGGCACAATATTCACTCCAAGTTGCATGAGTTTCTACTGCAGCAGCAGATCCGATGTTAATTATTTGAAGCAAAGGATTGTACTTTAAAGCGATACCTGTACTGTAAAATGTACCACATACATTGATGTCAAAATGTTTTTTCGTATTTTCCAAATCCATTGTCTTAATTGATTGAGGAACTACATATCCTGCATTATTAACAACAATATCTGGAACAAAGTCTTTAACAACCTTTTCTATACTCTCCCAATCAGTAACATCCATTTCAATTCTTGTTGGGGCTAGTACTATGTAATTTTCATCTTCTAATAAATTCTTTAAGGCTTGGGCTATACCTCCTCTGCCTCCTGTTATTAAAACTTTCTTGTTCATTTTTCAATGATTTGATTTCCTATGTTTTAGTTATACATAAATTTAAAGGCAACGAAGTTCTTTGCAGATTCTACTATTTACCACACTATATGAGTAGTTACGTCTAACCCTTCTCAACAAAAACTCTGAAAGAGAGTCTAAGTTATAAGAATTAATGATATCCATTATCCTATTAGCATAATCTATCGGATTAAACCCTTGAATAACAAATAGTTCATTTCCGACAATTGAAGCATTAAAATGGAAATCACTCACTATCGGTATAAACCTTGACTCATTGCTTCTGTTAAAGAATTGCTGTGTCCCTCATATTTTTCTTGTGTGGGGAATAAGAAAAAATGATGAGATTGCATTTGATTCAGAATAAAACTAAACGGCGACAAACCAAAACGATTAATATGAGATTTAAACGGAGATTTCAATATTTTATCATCAATCATTTCTACATACTTTTGAGATTGACCTGCTCCCCCTATAATCGTTAAATACACATCATTTCTTTTCTGTGATAACAATTCAAAAATGTCAATTATCTTATCAACGTTCTTCATCGGTCCTATTCGGCCGAAATAAATAAGATTTATTGAATTTACAGGTTTCTTGATAACACTTTTAGGAATTTCTTCATCCATCGCATAGCTTGGGAAATAAGAAAGTTGAGTATTTGTCATCGGCCTAACCATTTCCAGCCCTTCCAGTCCTTCAAAGAACACTTTTTCTTGCATATTAATGACTTTACGGAACAATCATTTAGAAAAATTTGATCCATAATTGTAGGCATCCATAAATTGTCCTCCCTGAAGATACATACCACAACGAAAGCCCATCCATTTCACAACGGATGTTAAGACATATTCATATGGCACAAGACTTCCAGAAAAGGTTAATTGAAAAAAGAATGTGCTTTTTCGATTCTGTCCATGAAGCTTCCACATCAATTTGAACAAATCAATCAAAGCAAAACTTAATACTTCAATCTTGTGTCCCCACCAACTCTCTAGTTCTGCCATATGGCGTATAATAGGAATCACTTCAAACCCTTCATTTTGAAGTCCTTTCATAACTCGTCTACATGACGTTTGTCCACCACTCTTTGGCAATTCTGCAAGATTGCCAATGTTACCAAAAAGAAAAATTTTTTTAATCATCTGTATCCCGAACAAAAACTTGAGAACAATGTGAAATCCTTTTTTCAGGGGGGGGTAATTGCATATAGTTCCCATAAATCTGTTTTAAATATGCATCATATTTTGACGGACCCACAAAAAAGGTATCCTCGAATACATATTTTGTACCTATACCCCATATATCATTTGTAATGAATTCTTTTAATCCCGCAACTCCGAATAAGTTAACCATATATATATCACCTTGTATCAATGTCGATGTCTCATAAATTTTGTCCAGCAACCACTCTCTATCATAAGGAAAAATTTTTCTTAAGAACCATTTTAAAACGTGTTTATATTTCTGGCCAGTAGTGGATTCTGTAAAGATCAATCTATTTATCATTTGAAGTTTTTGTAACTTTTGAATTACCATATCATTGCCATTACAATGAAATAATGGAAACAAATCTATATTAATACCCAATTGATCTTTTAAAGGGATATTCTGGCATTTGTCCATTATACAAGTGGTAGGATCATCGATCTTTGCATATACTGTACCACATCCTTTAACTGTTTTATAGGTACACAGGCGATAAGGACTTTTCAATTCGGATTTAAGATAATGAAGTAAAATAGAATAATATTCTATAGGGACTCCAAAATCCATGTCATCATCCCATGGAATAAATCCTTTATGACGAATGGCACCAAGGAATGTCCCTCCTATCATAAAACAGGGAATGCCATGCCGATTACACACACTCGTCAATTCTTTTGCAATTCCCAGCATTATAAGTTGACTTTGCCGTATATCCAGTTGTTTCATATTGAGGTCTTCACACGTATTGATATAACAGATTATTTGAAAACTCTGTATTATTTTTACATAACTATTTCACAAAAAAGAATCGATTTCGCTATAAATTTGGCCAATATGTTCTATTTATAGGAAATATCGGGAAAGGCTCAAAAGATTCCACTCTGTAAATATTTGAAACACATATCATGTCTCTCTCAACCAATCGGCATATTTCTTCTCTTCATATTTAATGCATTCCCAAACAGAAATGCAAAAAGCATATTTGAATATCCAGGAGCAGCAAGACCACCATATAATAATACAGTATAGAATGATGAAACAAAGGAGAATATCAAGAGATATGTAGACAGGCTACGAAATCGACACTTTTTATGCCACATATAAAAACAGGCTTTCATCATACACAAATAATACATAAAGTATATAAATAGCCCTACTATCCCATAATTGAAGAGGATTTCACACCAAGTATTATGCGCATTCCCAGACCCATCATGCGCTAAAAGATATTCAGATGCTCCAAGCACTCCATGACCTATTAGTTGGGAAGGTATCGATGATTTGTAAAATCCTTCTAATATAATCGTCCAAATTTGATCACGTCCAGACATATAAAAAGTAGCATCAACAGATGCTTTATAATGTTGGCTTGGATCCATCCTATTTAATAGCGTTTGAAAAATATTATCATCGAAAAGATAGTAAATAGCAAAAACTAATAATGCATAAATTGTATATTGCAAATATTTTTTTCTTTTCTGAGCATTAAGAACATACAAAATCGATGAAGATACAGCAATACCCAGCAAAGGTCCTCGTTTACCTGCTATAAGAATGTTAATAATACATATGACAACGAGAGGCATATTGTATTTACTTTTCTTCAAAAACAAGAATGCGGATAGAACAGCAAAACGATATGGATTAACGTTTTTGTAAACATTAAGAAAAATATTATACTCATTATTGTCCCTCGCTTCATTCCAAAACATAGCTAAATTGCCAAATTTCATAACAACATAAATCGTTATAAGTGACATGCATAAGATTGAGGCTACTGCAAATATGTATAATATTGTCGTACATTTTTCTTGTATATCACTATTCAATGCACATATATATCCTACATAGAAAAATAAGATGTTATTTGCTAATATAAAAAAAGTGGGAAATATAAGAGATATGGAATTTCTGAAATCTCCTGTTTCTATAATGGTATAAAAGAGAATTATTAATAAAAGAAGAGGTATTGTATAACACAATCTATAAAAAATACTTTTTCTAATTATTTGTGGAAATTTGTGTCGAGTAATTTGATATAATATATACATGTATAATCCAATTCTTGTTATATATGAGAGTGTATCAGATGCACTTCCATCTCTTCTAACAAATATTGATGTTATATTTAACAAGAAAAGTGTGAAAAGAATGATATAAATAATTCGTATATTGAATTTCATATTAGATAGTCACAATTGTTTGAGAGAACATAACAAATCTTCCATATTAGTTTTTAATGAATATCCCCAAAATTTATTTCTTAATTTTTTATAATCTATCGAATTTGTATATGATAAAGATTCCAATAATTCCTGAAAGTTTCGGACCTTCACTCCTTTGCAATTTTCATTGTAAGGCATTAGCAAATCACGACTATTTTTAATATATTCATCTTCGTCTGGAATATAAAGTATTATCTGCTTATTATTCATCAATATATAATCGTAGTAGACTGATGAGTAATCTGTTATAAGTGTATGCGTAAATGGCATAATTGGATAGATATCCATCCGTTTATCGATTTCAATAATATGATCGTAGCCTCCAAAATCAATTTCATTAATCATATGTGGATGCAATTTAATAAGTAACAAATAATCATTTTTAGATAGATAATTGTTAAGTTTTTCCAACTCCCAATTCTGTTCTGAAAGAAAATGCGGATTGTTATCTCTATATGTAGGCATATATAATAGAACTTTTTTATTGGAAGTTATTCTTTCAACCAATAACTTCATTTCCTCATTTTCCCAACGAACTATATATTTCATTATATTTTCCACAGATAAATTCAGTAGGGTATTTCTAGGATATACATAAGAATGGCATTTTGATTTCTTTGCACGGAACATCTTTGAGAAAACTTCGTTCATGGTATTTGATGCACCAAGAATGAAGTCTGGCTCAATATAAAAAGAAGGACGTTTAACAAATCCCATAAATAGTCCTTCTGTATTCATACTTGAATATTTATTGTTCCAAAGACAACACTTGATTCCAACCCCATGCCATAATTGAACATATTTGGCTCCTCCGCTTGTATAGAAGTTTATATCGGCTAAAGAACCTGATACTATATAGAAACCTGATTTTATACTATAAAATATTCCTGTCAAACTATAAGTGTAATAAGCCTTTATTCCTTTTAATCTCAATTCCTTTGTCTCTTTTTTACGCTTAGTAATCCAAATTGGGGTTATTTCAGGATGATTATCAATGACATATTGCAATAGATACTTTGTGTTCCCATCATACCCCGTGCCAGACCCGAATGCCCATACTTTTTTATTACGCTTTATAAGAAAAGACAAAAGATAGATAAATAGTGCTAACAATTTTGCGATAAATTTCATTTATACAAATAGAATTAAAAATGACTGATGATATAATTATAAAATGAATCTGTATTAGGACATTTTATCTTCCAACTCAATTTGTGGATACAACTAATCCTACATATATTTTCGTATCGCTCTCTATTAAATGGATATAGAATTTCTCGCTGGAGTATATGAGTATTATCATTATTATAATACGGCATAGCAGACCACTCTTTCTTACTCGCCTCTGTCGCATCTACTGCTATACTAAAAAAAATGTGAAATAACAGATAATCTTCAATATGCTTGTGATTTTTCCAATACTCCATTAGCATTGTCTTTATAAGCTGCATAATCGTCGAATTCTTTTCAGATAAGATAAACCAATTAGAAGCTTTTATAGCACCAGAAAAACATATTGGTAACCTAAAAACAAAAAATCTACTATTAAAAACATCATCTGGCAATTTACTTGTCATTAAACATGTTGAATCAATCCAAATACCCCCATAATCACACAAAAGAAAAACTCTAATAATATCTGAATAATGAGCTCTGGATATGAATCCCTTTTCATATTTTTCCTTTATAAATCGAGGTAAATCCACATATTGATTAATTGATTCTTCATCTAACACAACTAAACGACTATCACCATAAAATTTTCTCATTTGTGAAAGGCATTTTTTTACCATCAGAGGTGCATTCGCTTCTCCTTGCAACCATAACGTCCATATTTTAAAATCTTTTGATGAACGGTTTTGGTGAGTTATATCTGAGTTATGTTGGGTTCTTGTGAGAACAGAACTATATTTGTATTTGTACTTATAATATAATCGCCACTCATTATTGGCTTTCATTATAGGAACATCGGTTAGCCACTTTAAAGGGAAATAGACATGGATTCTATTTATGAAATAAATCCACCCTTTTTCGTTTATCATTCTTTTATATCTATTCATTTTCTTCGATTTATAAAGAAAGGTACGTATTTTGAAGAATAGAAAATGTACATAAATGTAATGAATATTTCTGAAATCATGCTTATATATGCAGCCATTAAAAGATTATATCTGATGAAAAATGCGCCCATTAAAACATTAATTGTAGATGCAACTAATGTTATGCCCATCAATATTTTTGTTTTCTTATAATAGAGAATATAACAATCGAATAATGTTCCTACACTATGAGCAAAAGCTCCAAGGCAAAGAGGAAATAGAAATTTTAAGGATGCTATATAATTTGAAAAGAAGAAAGGTATAATGGCGGAGCATCCTAAATATACAATAATAGCAACTAAAGCATATATCAATATCATTTTCCGAGTGAATCTCGAAAGATAGTCTACATATCCTTCTTCTTTTAATGTTAGCCGTTGGAAAACATCTACATGCCAACTTTGAGCAAATGAAGAAGCGATAATTTGTATGATATTAGAAAAATTTGTGGCAAAACTATATAATCCCACTTCTGTAGGTCCATAATAAGAATTAATGATGAAACGATTAACCCCTTGCATCGCCCACCATGATAAGGTGTTAGGCACCATTGGTAATCCAAATTGCAAAGACTTTTTTAAGTTTTCAACATGCAATTTAACATTACAACTTATTATTTGACGTTTCCATAAAAGAATGAGGCTAACAACTCCAAAAATGAAGGAAACTAAAAATTGTGCAACAACCCTGCTTGACCACCCCATTTGGAAAGAAACTAAACAGAAAATCGTCCCAATGCAATTGGCTGTAACAATAAGAAATGTGTATAAACCGAATGCTTTAGCATTTGCTTCCGCTTTCCATATAGCCTTATTGTATCCAGACAATTTGTCCAGAAAGCAATAAAAAATAGCGATAATCAAAAAAATGATGCTAAACCCTAATTCTTTTTCAAGCAAATTCCTAAATCCTATAACGAGAAGGCTATATAAAAAAAGCAAACCGAATGAAAACATGCTAAGACTGGTTATCGTTTCAGATGTGTATTGACGTGTTACTCTGAAATAGTCTACCACAATTATCTTTTCTGTGTTGAAAGAGATAAAAATTGACATAAATGTCACGAACGTATTAAACAAGTTTAAATAGCCATATTCATCGGGACTCAAAAATTTGGACAGAACTACTAACAGGATAAAGTTTACACCCGTTGACATGAAATTAAAGAATGTAAACAGAAATCCATTCTTTAACGTTTTATTTTTCCGTATTCTATCAATTCTAAATCGTAACATGATTCCCAATATTCCCCAATGTTATTGAGATAATTGTCCTATATTCATAAAAAGACAATAAAACAAACAAAATACAATATAAGAATGCCCGAAACTTATTGTAAATCCATGTAATACGGATTTTTTCATGAATTTTCAAATATTTTACCGAGTTGTTTTTGTAAAAAGGAGGCAAGGGATTGATGACCATATTATTGAACCGAAGACGAGAGATATAGCCATCTTTCCCTTAACTATTTATTATCGGAAACAGCCGCAGACTTGCATCTTGAAAGGAATAGTTGCATAAGAAAAAGATGTAGTATCG
>AUXO013714003.1_pt1 | contig 10038 bp, 7 predicted proteins | sample 768731 | NCBI WGS metagenome assembly AUXO01 (sample SAMN02715735, study PRJNA202380) | gut metagenome | biome: sheep rumen | host: Ovis aries | place: New Zealand: Palmerston North | reverse complement strand
GACAGTTCTACAACCTTTCGAGCCAATTTTTGAGCTATGATACTATCATGAGGAAAATTGGCAGCATACCGACTGCTGCTCAATCTAAGCATTATTTTTCGCAAATGATTTGCAAGTTCTTTGTTATCGTCATCAAAGAAATCAACGTAGAGTTCGTTTCCCTCAATCTCAAGTTCCTCAGTAACCATCTCTTCATATGGAGCCAGTTCAGACAAGTCAAGATGATCATACAACTCATGAATACTCTTGAACAAAGTAAACAATGGCAGTGCTGCCCTTTTTATAAAAGACCTGATATCGTCATCGTTAGCTTTCAAATAGGTGATAATGTCCCCGACAGCCGACTCATCACCTTCAAAAGCCCTTGCGCATAATGCCGTATAATAGACCGAAAGTCTTTCATAAGCATTGCACCCTATGCTATCACAAAAAGTAAGTAAATATTCTATCTCATCCCCTTTAATTCTTTTTGTTTCCCGTAAGATTTTAAGAACAATCCAGATGATATCATAACCCATCCTTTTGGGTATGACTCTATATTTCCTTTCAATGTAGGCAAGGGCTATTGTCAGGTACAGCAATGCCTCCAACGGATTGGATGCATCAATATATGCTGACGAAGCCGTAATATAAGCGTATTCCTCAAGATGTTCCCTATGTCCGATTACCAATACAGTTTCTGTCAGATCTCTTGCCTGTTGTCTGAACATAGATGAATTCAATCGGCTTATCACACTCATGGCACTATTGAAGAACAGGTCCATCACCCCATCCTGAAAACATATTGTATATTCAACAGCAAGAATAGTCATCACGGACTTAACAGAATCCTCCTGCCAATTAGTCTTAACAGCAAAAGTGGAAATCATATGTTGGCAATAAGTAGCCAACAGTTGTCGGTCTTGACTACCCAATTCGTCAGCAATACCAGGAAGAGGTTCACTGAAGAGATACAATTTGGGAACTTTATTTAAAGCCATTATCAACAGCATATCTGCCTTCTTTGCATTGTCTTCATCCTTTTCGAAGTCCATATAGATTTCTAGAGGAGAAGGCTTCGTTCTGATTTTCCCTTCCATCTTCCTTATTTTATCCAAAGTCATGTCTGTCATAGCCTGAATGGCCGGGATGGTAACCCTATCCAATTGTTCTTTAAGGAAAGTCTCCATACGCTGTGAATGAACGAAATCCAACATAGCATAGGGAACCCCTCTGTCAAGAACCCTTTTGACATGGCTGATTATCTCTTTAGGAGATTTTCCTATCGAATTGTCAATCTCTTTCTTAATTATCTTGAACATGTATCCTAATTATCTTCGTTCAACTTATAGTTTTTTTTGCCTCCAAAACCAGTATATTCGTCCTCATCATGTTTCAATGTGTTTTTTTAACATAAAATCCACATAACACAGCGAGTTCCTTCTTATCGAATGATACATAGAAGTTTGATTTCAATTCCTTCTGCAACACGCCAAACACCTTATTCACATCACAACAAACAGACCGCTGTAAATCCAAAATATTATTGAAGCTGTAGATTCTCTTGTTTTCTTTAGAATACAACCATATAGGTCGTTCCCTAACATAAAGAACATTCGCCTTATCCAGTAACTTTCTGAATTTGTTTTGACTGGGAACAAACATCTTCAGCAATTCTCTTCTTTGCTTAAACACCCATTCTTTCCTATTTTCAGCGTAGCTATTCATATTTAGCCTCTTATGCTATTATATGTCCTCAAATTGCCCACGACCATTCCGGTCTCGTCCAAGGTATAAGTACCACTCATAACAAGCCACATGGGAAGTTTGGATAAACTTTGATAATTATGAATTCCTATGATGTTTTTCTCACCAAGCACATACCATAAAATTCTTTTATGATATGTTTTGAGATAATTCAACAATGCATCCTTCCTAACTAACAGATAGTTTTTTGATCGTTGTTCTATGGCACTCGCTTCAAAACAAACTTCCTTGCCTTCTTCATCCAGGAAAACACCATCTACATCTGCATGTCGCATCCTCATACCATCAAATAATTGCTTGGAAGGAATAAGGCTATAAAAGGGCCCTTCTTTTGAATAGTCTTCCTCTGCCTCCCACAAGTAGCCAATTGACGTAACCTCTGCATGGGCTATGAACTTGCCCGTTTTCTTATCATGCATTTCCCTCTTTGTCAATCCTTCTACATCATATGATTTATAGGCAGGTGACCAGTAATACTCACGATAGAACATTTCATACCTGTCACGGCTTTCAGGCATCCATCTCCCACCGAAATTTTGTTTTTCTGCCCATTCATATGCTAGAGCGAACTCTTCTTCGTCAATGATACAGCTTCTTACTTGATACCATAGTCTTTTGTATATATCATCCTTGTCGTGAGGTTCTTCCCAATCAGGGTAACATTCCAATGCAAGCCAATCGCATCCATCTTGGTCTCTCAATTCGATAATTGGCTCGGCAGGAGGAACATCGTCCTTTATTTTAAGCCATTCAGCCAATTCATGTTCCCAATTATCATATTCCCCTCCATACCACCAAAAATCATTGTGCGAACCCAACTCTTTTCGATACTCTTCCACACGAACAAGGGTTGTTGGGTCTATATCTCTAACCATAGGTTCCCAAGGTCCTTCATATTCTATATTCCATGGAGATTCCAATTTCGGGAAATTATCTGCAACACGAGCCATCAGTTCATGTAAAACCAGCCACTGATACTTTTTACCTATCCGCTCGTTTGGGATTGAGCGCCCTCTTCCTGAACCAACATTCCGATCAAATTGACCATGCTTTTCTTCTCGATATCCATACTTGTCTATAATGAGTTTTATAGCCAAATGACTCAGACTTTCTACGTCAATTCTCCAGTTTCCTAAGGCACTTTGAAATGTATACCTGCCGAAATCGCCATAAGAAAAGCCAACTGTAGTATGCTCAGTAAACATGGACGTAAGTAGGTTATACAAACCATAAGATTCCTTAATTTCCCTACTACTTTCATCATAAATCGCTCGTATTTCCTCGTCAGAAATAGGCACATAATCAAAAGAACTATGATATGGAGGACGTAGCCTATTTATATCAATATTCAACTCCTCACCTATTGAAATAGCATATTCAATAACTTCTCGCGCATAGTCACGAAGCAAAACGTGAGGATAAATCTCACCATCGACATTAAATATCGTCGCATAGATGTATTTACATAGACTTACCAAATGTTCATTTGATTTTGACCTAATAGCACATCCTAAAGCTACAGCGTATAGTCTTTCGTGAATATATGGATCATCTACTTTGGAGAACTTCTCCAAAAGTGGTATCAACAACTGCATCCTGTTGTGTAGTAGTTGTACTAGTGCCTTTGTTGTGGTATCACGAAGTTTGCGGTTTGTACTTGATAAAAACCATGATAGTACCGTCGCTCCCAACTCAACAGACTTTTCATCCAATTCTACTTCATCGCTTTCGTCCCATACCCAGTTAATCATTTTTTCTATGATATTGTCTCGGCTACCATATATGCGATATAATATGGGCACCCACATCGCATCCCTGTCTGCCAACGGTAATGGAGCAAGCATCTTGTGAAGATAATCAGCATTAAAAAAGTTCCCTGAATTAAAGCTCGTTTCTATGACAGTTCGAATAAGACGGTCTCTGAATTGATCATCATCTATAAATTCAGCAAAATATGCGTCAATATGCGATCCTATCGTTTTCTCATCTCTCCATATCAAACTGGAAAGAACAGCATATACCACCGCTTTACTATGATGAAAAGCTGGCAATAAATCATATAATTCTACACCTCTACGTTCTGGCAGCAAAATAGCTAGTGATTCCAGCAATCCACTAGCCTTATGAAGATGATTTATGGACTGAACATAATCTTCTAAAGCCTTAGCGTCAAATTGCAATTCGTCAATGAGATACTCGGCCTGCAGCATATTTTCAAATCGCTCATAAGTGAAATATATACATTCCCCATAGCTTTCATCAGCTTTACGAAATACATTTTTAGAGAAAACGCCTTCAGATACCAAGTATTCCATCAATTCCCCTTCAGCGAAAATACGCGGACAAATGTCCGAGAAAATTTCGACTGCTTTTTCTATAGGCATTTCATGCCGTCCCTCTTTAGTTGTACTTTCAATGTATTTACGTACGGCCTCCTTGACAGGTTTGATTGACAAAGAGTATTGTTTACCTTTTCTGATTGACCTCTCTACGCCTTCAAAAAACAGATTCATCACTGATGTTATACCCCTCACCCCGTCAGGTATCTTTCTGTAGCCATTATTCTTCATGCCTTCACAGAACAAGTATAGGAACAATGGATTTTGGAATTCTGGATTGAGTAGTGGTACAGACGGATACAATATGCCGTATTCCTTAAAATATAGTTTTACTGCTTTTTGCATATTTGCACCAAATCCATGATGCCATGCCCTCACGCAGAACTTAGTTCCAAATTCTTCCCAAGGAACTATTACATCACAATATGATGTACGAATACTCAATACGAGTCCAAGCCACGGATGTTGTCGGATTTTATCAATAAAACTACGGATATTACTTTGCCAGATAGTCAGCCCATGTCCCTCATTGATTGCATCTATGAAGATGACGATGCGGTGTCCCGTTACTTCTGCCTTAACTTCAAGCATTTCCAACAATTCATCTGGTGAGCCACTAAAATGAAGCATTTTTATCATCTGTGTGAATGGATCCTCATCAGTGATGAATTTTTGCCCTAGGAAAAGCAAGCTAAACTGTCCTTCTTTCTTCCTTCTAAGCACAACATCAGCCAACAGGTGAGATTTTCCCACGCCAGCTTCTCCTCCCAGAATCAAGATGGGATCATTTATCAATCTCATGATATCTTGATGTAGATTGTTATAAACATGCAAGGCTTCTATACCCAAATCAAATATATCACGAGATTTTCTCTTTTCTTTTTCTGTTGGTCTTTCTTTATCACTAATTTTGTTGGCAATTTCTTGAACCGTTTCTGCCAACGATACCAATACTGTTAGGAATTCTTCAAGGTCTATCCTATCTATACCTGCGACATTAGTCTCCTTTATTTGCTTACTTGCCTTTCGAACACCTTCAACCATATCAAGGATTTCATGGCAATGTTCCTCTTTCTCAATCTTTTTACAAATGTTCTCTGTCTGTTTCAATTCCTCGGCAAGAAAACGGCTTAATGACTTTCCTCGCGACAGAACCTCAAAGTATTCAGCAACTGCCACATCTACATTTAGCTGCGGTATATATCGCTTGCCTAAGTCTTTAATGGAGTCTGCATTAAAACGTATCAAATCATCATCTGTAAATTCTTGTCCACCAAACCAAAACCTATACATGCCTTGGTTGGAAGGCTTTTGAAGCCTTTCTATCATGTCTGATGCCCACCAGAATTCAAAAGTCACATGGGGATTAATCTTTGACCATCTTTCCACATAGCCGTCAATTCGCTCTTTCATGCTCATCCTACCTTCAACATGAGCATCTGACTGGTCAGTGGGTACAGCAATAACATATCTCCTCAAATTAGGATGAGTCTTTATAGCCTCTTTTACAGAACCATCTATTTGTTGATACTGTGAATCACCAAAAGCCTTACAGAAATATTTAGCCTGCCAAGCAACTTCACTGCCATCTTCAAGAATCCTGTAGCATTCCACCCCTCCATCAGGTTTTCCGTTGCGTACAAAACTCTTTGCATATGGAATCTCCTCTTTGCGTGCCAGTTGACACACAAATTCTTCAAAACCTTCGTTTGCTGATCCTCTCAAAGGTCTTATCTGGTTAAAATCAAGATTCAGCATATTTCCATATAAAATATACACTCCATCCCTACTGCATTCGCTCTTATCATATCACTCTGATTTTCAGTTGTTCTATGATAATAACGCAAGTCAAGTTTATTTCAGCAATTCAGTCCTAACCACATCGTCAACTTTACAATCCCAACATATCTTTAAATAGCGATGCATAGCTTAACTCCGTCAATAGCCTCTCGTTAAACTCACCAGAATACCTATTATAGAGAATCTTCGCAGCAGCTCCTGTAGATGCTATAGGCAGACAAGGGACTCCAGGATGCATCTTTCTAAATAAATCAAATTCTTTCTCAACACCATCCATTCCCCCAATAAACACTGCAGCACCATACTGGTTATCTTCAATCATTTGCTTTCGCATCAGTTCAAGGCTCCTATTTCGGTCACCAAGGTTTTCTGTTATCACGATATGCTCAACATTCCGGTTCTCTTCGGGAAAAACGTTACTAAAGAATCCAGACTGATATACGGTCACACTAGCATTCACTTCTTTGTTGGTATGTTTCAACACATTAGTGATCAAAGGAGTTATTGATGGATGCCCGCCCCATATCAAGTGGTACTTGGGCAAGACAACAGAAGCCAGTGCAATCACGGCATCCCTTATGGCGATGATGTCCGCTGTTGCCAAATACTCACCATCTGCACGTCCTGCTACCGGCACACTGGCCGAAAGGAAAATGTTCAATGATTCTGTAGCCATATCGCAAAGTCTTTCTTTTTTATTGATTTTACCTCCAATGACGAATCCAGCCAATCCAGATGCTTTATCCATTTCTCCCTGATTCTCAGTTCATCATAAAGCAAATAGATTTCAAGATCTTGATTCTGTAACAATTTTTTAAAATCTAACGACTCATAATAATCAAAAGCACTAGGTATTCCTACTGCAGGGAGATAGAGCCGTATTCCATTTTTAGTCGTCTCCAGCAGATAATAAAGTTCTTGCACGATTGAACGTCCTATTTTCTGTGCCTCTTTCACGAACTCCCCTACTATATTGTCCTGCCTGGCTGCAAGGTTTCTTGCTCTCACCGATTCCACGTCACGGGCAATGGCATTCAGCACAGAGTTCTTGAGCAACGATTTTGTGTTCTTAAATCTTTTCCGACGGAAGTCCTGAGCTTTCAAATGATAGGGATAACACAGTTCCGCCCAACGCTCCAGTTTACTATTCGGCCAGATGACCTCTATCAGTCCTATCTGTTTCATGTTTGCCATCTCCACCTCTGCCCTACACCATTTGCTGTTCTTAAAATCATTGGTATTGAGTTGAACCAGCACATCGCAGTCTGACATTCTGTGAAATAGTTCCTCTTGGAAGTTGTCTGCTCCTCTAATCACGTAGGTGTCAAGGAACACATCAAAATTTCTTCTTGTCAGCACGTCAAACAACTGGTTTGCCACTGCTGAAGATTCTGTACGTCTATAACTGATGAACACTTTTCTGGTTTTACGCAGCAACCTGAGCGATTCCAGTGCACAGTTCACAAATTTATCCAATTCCTGTACAAGATACTGATGTCCGTTCATCTGGTGTATGCAGTCGGGGGTCTCTTGTTCAAAAGTCCCGTTCCCAAAATAGAGCGGATAGATGGTATCACCATTCCTCAACAGCAATTCTAGTTTCTGCAAATCCCGGTCTCGTTCTGTGGCGCTCCCAAGAAAGAATGCGAAGGCAGGCTGACAGTTTGAATAGTCTGCATCAAAATTCTCTGCCTTGATTACCTTGACACAGCTTTCGTCAATGCCCAATTCCTGCAATCTATTCATGAACAGTCTGCTTATCTCCTTATAAGCATCCGCACTTGTATCCCCCAAGAAGATTAATTGATAGTAATACGTCATCACTTATTCCTATTAAAGTCATAGATTACCTCATACCAATGCTGAAAGAACGGATCTGCGAACTCGGTAGCCTTATACTCTTTCATATCCTTCCGCATGGCCATTTCTTCCTCAGACAATCTGGTTACTAATTCATCAAACTCCCCAAGACTCTTGAATGTCATGTCATAGACGGCAGAGTTCTCTTCTGCTCCGTCCATCTCAGAAAGTGTTTTAACCATTTCTGCATGACGGTCGTAAAAGTGCAGATTATCTGCTATATGGTAGTAGTTACCCACACCCATTCCGAGTATCGCTGCTACATATTCCAACATGAATGTAAAGTTAAAAATATTCACCGCACTGGCTCCCCATATCAGGTCATTCGAGCGCATTCTTACTATCAAATCAAGTTTGTCTTTACCGGCCTGCTTCATAAAATGCAGTTCCCTTGTACAGGGGATATCTTTTGAAACTTTTAGTTTACCATCATCATCGAAGTCATCTTTCATCGGATCGCCAAGGTTTATAACAGCCCTTCGCGTTTCCTTGTCAACCTTGAAACACTCTATCACATATTGCAATTGGTCAACAGAACAAGCATGCCTGATATTGATGTTTTCTATCCGATAGTCCTCTTTCTCCCCATTATAATCCCGGTATCTCGGTCCATACCCTCCTCGCATATAGACACCGTCGTCCGAGAAATCCTTCATCCTTGGTAGATAGTGCATTATATATGCCATATCGTTTCGCCCAGACGCTATCCACAAAGACTCAGCATATGGCAATGTCTTGTTCCATCTTCGTTCAGGAATCGTCACCTCCCTGGCCTGAGGGGTCGTTATTTTGAACATTGCTGGTTCAGGCAGTTCAAAGCACACACTACCCCTTGTCTCTCGTTTCACGCCCTCTTTCTGTAATAGCTTGCTCGCACCAATCAGAAAAGAGTTTATTCCTTTGTAGGTTTCTGTATACATTATGATTCAAACATAAAATGTTTATGAAACACCGTCATAGCGTTCAAATTGTAGAAACTTATTCGGTTGGTCTATCTTACCACTATTCGGATATAATTCCTTCAAGTAATTCCACAGGCGCTCGGCCAGCGCATAATCTGGGCTATGATGATTAATGCCATGGTGAATGCAATCTTCATACTCTTCGGGCAGGCTAATCATAGACTTACCAAGATAAACAAACTCATTGCAGATAAGGACATGGTCTGTCGTACCGGTATCTCGATTCAAATTATCCATGTTTATTGAACCATCATTATTTGTATGATGGGAATTGTCCTGCATCCAATTTCCTGCATCATCGTGGTGATAGATATTGTCTCCGTACAATTTCTTTTGACTTCCATTCATCACAGGCTTCTTACGCTGGAAACGCTCATCATGCCAATATTTGTCAAAAGTCGTCACTTCCGACACTTTAGCCATGTATATGAGTTTGTTATCATGTGCGGCATCCGAATTTCCTATGATATAGTCGCCCACTGTAGCCACTTTCCTAATCCTTTGCTTGCAGGTAGCAAGGGTAAGAACACCATAGAACGGATTTGGAGCAAAACCATAGTCTCTGGCTACTACGTATGAATATGCCTTTCCCATAATTATTTCTGTTAGCAGACTACTCTTCCAGTAGTCACGTTATCCCTTGGCGTGCCATCTGCATTAACAAAAACACTCTCGCCGTTCAGGGCTTTCTCAATATTGCTCGAGTTCCATCCAACGATGGCATCAGCAAACTCTTCCAGGGCAGGTGGGACATCAGAGTCTTTGGCCCCCTGAATATACACACCTATAATCTGTTTATCCAACTTTTCTGCTTCTCTGATTTCCCAGTCCACCCATGTGCTGTCATGAGTCTCAGGGCCTATCAGACATATCAGTATGCTTGACTGATTAATAAGCGGACGGAGGTATTCGTATTTGATATAATTCTCCTCTTGTGCATTATTATACTTTTCCGAGGTCACTGAATAGTTCTTGATACAGTAGTTGTCACTCAGCAGTTCCTTGAACTTTTTGATGTTCTCTTCGTCTTCGTGATAGTGGCTCACAAACACGTTAATAATCTCTTTTTCTTCTGCCATAATATTTATTGGTTTTATTTATTCTTAATTATAAGTTTCGATGACGCAAATATACGAAATTCTCCCGATAATTCTTCATTGTTGCACATTTTTAACAAAAAAAAACAAGCCGTCGTCCAGGCTTGTCTTTTCGGGTTCTTTCTTCAAGAAAGAATATCATCCATAAAACTCCTTATACCATTTGGCAAACTCCCTTAACCCTTCTCTCAACGTAATCTTCGGTGTGAATCCGAAGTCACGCTCCAGGGCTTC
>AUXO011672677.1_pt1 | contig 10038 bp, 15 predicted proteins | sample 768731 | NCBI WGS metagenome assembly AUXO01 (sample SAMN02715735, study PRJNA202380) | gut metagenome | biome: sheep rumen | host: Ovis aries | place: New Zealand: Palmerston North | reverse complement strand
ACTTTAAAAAAGTCCGTTTTTTCGATATGTTTTTTAGCTTCTTTTCCGTAAGTAAAAATGTATTTTTGAGTAAAAGTATAAAATTTATAATAAATATGTGTATTTACATATACATACATACAAAGACTATAAATTTTAAATTTTTTGGTTAACATCAACATTTTGAAAATGGAAATAGTTACATGTAAGATATTAAAAGCTTTTAATGTGGTTAATGTTAACCACAATGGTTACTGTTAACCACAATGGTTACTATTAACCATTTTATAATTTTAAAATAATATACTACTGTTTACAAATAACTAACTAATCGCACACAATTATTTTGTATGCAAATGTATAGGGTGGCGTTTGAACGGGATCTGGTGGAACTGGACGACTTGTGTGTGTGTTATAATAGCACTTCAACATTAACTCTCTCTATGATATAATTAAGAAAAAGGAGTGTGATAAATAAAACTTAATATGACAACAAACAAAATATCAACGAATGTTGACAATAACCTAAAACCTGATAAGAACAACCAAAGTGATTTATGGAATATTATTTCCCTACTTAAAAAAGTTATTATAGCTTCTTTTATTACTATAGTGTTAATTGTAGCTGGATTTATTCTATACCTAGTATTTGGGACTGATAATTCTAGTGTTAGTACTACAGGAGTATATAATCTAGTAAATAGTGAGAGTGGAGAGATAATAGCTACAGATTTAACTCCAGAACAAATTGAGCTAATAGTGGAAATGTTAAATGGCGAGCATTAAGCTTATTAGATATAAGGGTCGTACTAGTAAGAATAAACCTAAAATAATGTTCTTTAATAATAAGAATTTTGACAATTATACTACTCAAAGAAAAGGTAAGTATAATGTGGTCTTGGTAGGGAACTATCAAAAAGACAAATATTTTGACAATAAAATGAAGGCTTATAGTGCTAAGGTTAGATTTTACTCCAAAAGAACATGATTATATTCTAGCTAATGCTGGGTTTACTAAAAGACAAAGAGAAATTTATCTTAGACTTAGAGATGACTACCCTTATGAAAGACAAAGTATTGTTAAGATAGCTAATGAGCTTCCAGCTAGTGAATCTACTGTTTCTAGGGAAATAAAAATAATAAAACTCAAAATAATTAAGGTTGTTAAATGACAAAAATATGACAAAAGGATGGTAATTTTTACCATCTTTTTTATTTTACAATTAAGGCAGAAAGGAAGATATGTATGATGTATAACCCTTATTACAATAGTCAGATTAGTCTAGATAAGATAGACAACCAAATTAAGGAACTAGAGAATATGAGAAGTCAGCTTCAACGACCTCAACAACCTAGTATAAATCAAACATTTCAGTTAGCTCCTAGTACAAATCAAGTGGGAGTTAGGACTGCTGAGAATATAGATGAGGTTAAGAAGGAATTAGTATTTGGAGATACTGTGTTTATCAATAAAGCTTACTCTAGTTTATGGTTTAAGAATGTGCAGGGGGAGGTCAAAACCTATGCTATGACTGAGGTCGTAGAAAAAGATGAAAAAGACTTAGTTATAGAGAATTTGCAAAAACAAATAGATGAATTGAAAGGAATGATGACTAATGAACAATATGACAGTTCAAATGTTATTAGGGAAACTACAAATGACAAATCCTCAAGGGTTCAAACAGGTCCAGCAGATGATGCAAAGTAATGGTAACCCTATGGGAATAATTAAAGGAATTTTAGGAAATAAAAGTCCTGAGCAACTAGATGGTTTCTTTAATATGGCTAGACAAATGGGTATATCAGATAATGATATACAACAAGTAAAAGAAGGTATCAAGCATTAGTGCTGATATAAATAAAAATTTTAGAAAGGAGAATCACAAATGAACGGAAGTAACGGAATAGTACCTACTGTAGACCTTGCTACTAACAACACTTATCCATATATGAATGGTGGATTTGGTAGTGGTTTCTTTGGAGGAGATGGTATATGGGCTTTAGTACTATTAGCACTATTATTTGGTAATAATGGTTGGGGTGGATTTGGTGGTAATAATGGTTTCAACAATATTGCTACTACTGACTACATTTCTAGTGAATTTACTCAAAGAGATGTTAATAATGGTTTCCAAAACACTAACAACCTAATTTCAAATGGATTTAGTGGTATTGCTACTAACTTGTGTAATGTAAGAAGTGATATTCTTACAGGAAATATGGGAATACAAAATTCTATATTAGATAGTAAGTATGCTGCTGCTATGGGAGATGCTAATACTCAAAGAGATGTTTTATTACAAACTACTCAACTTGAGAATCAATTATCAACTGTAGCATTAAGCAACCAAGCCCATATTGATAGCTGTTGCTGTGACATCAAATCCTTAATTCGTGAAGATGGTGAAAAGACTAGAGCTTTAATAACTAGCAACACAATTCAAGATTTAAGGGATCAATTAACTGCTGCTAAAGATGTTATTTCAGACCAAAGAACTGAAAATAATATTGTAAGTGCTTTAAGACCTTACCCAGTTCCAGCTTATTTAACTGGAAGTCCTTATGTAGGATATGGATATGGTTTTAACAATGGTTTCTATGGTAATGGTTTCTATGGCAACACAATTATATAGTAAGAAGTCCTTGGACTAGCTCGTAAGAGAACTTGCTAACACTTTACTGGCATCAGGAAAGTGATAAGAGATAGGCAAGTCCTATCTCTATTTTATTTAAGAAAGGAGAGAATTATGATACAAAGTACACAAGAACAAGAACTTGTTTTAACTTCTAATACTGCTCCTATTACATTTGCAGATACTGATTTAAGAACAGGTAGTGCAAATTGTTTCAATGGTTGGTTAAATCATAATGAAGGGAGTGCTACATTTAACATTGTTATGGGAGGTATTTATGAGATAGCTTTCAATAGTAATGTTACAAGTGCTACAGCTGGAAATTTAGCATTAGCAATTTTTGCTGATGGAGTGAAACTAAATGGAACTGAGATGAATGAAGTAATTGCAGCAGCTGGAGATTATGCAAATGTAAGTGCTAATAAACTTATTAGAGTTTGTGGTAGAGGAAGTGTAACTATTACAGTAAATAGTCTACCAACAGTTATCTATGATGAAACAAGTGAAGATACTCAAATTCCTATCATTAAGAATGCTAACATTATGATTAAGAAACTAGCATAATGAAAAGTAGTGTAGATAATTTATCTTTAGTATTTCAAGCATTAAGTTTATTTATTTTATTTCAAGACTTTAATAATAGTGATTTAATGAAAGAACTTCAAAATCAAGATATTAATTATTTTGAAAAATTAATAGCTCAAAATGAAGAAATACTAAGTTTACTTAAAGAAGGGAGATAAGTATGGAAAAGAATATTTTAGATGATATTAAAAGAGTAATTGAAAAACCTATTGAAACAATAGTAAAGGATGGTGTTAGCTCTAATAATTTAGATTATCTATACAAACTTGTAGATATTCATAAAGACATAGCTAACGAAGAATATTGGAAAGCAAAGGAGGAAAAATTTATGAGATATGATGGATATGGTCGTGGATATGGTAGAGATGCCTATGGTGAAGGATCTTATGGAAGAAGAAGTAGAGATAGTAGAGGTAGATATACAGGACATAGACCAGAAGATAGAATTGATGAAATGTATATGAACTACCAAGCATACTCTGAAGGTAGAGAAGCTTATGGTAGAAGTGGAAACTATAGTGCTAAAGAAGATAGTATGAAAAGTTTAGAATTTATGCTAGAGAGTGCTGTAGATTTATTTAAAATGTTAAAAGAAGAAGCTAGTTCTCAAGAAGAAGTTGAAATGATTAAAAAATATGCACACAAAATAAGTGAGATGTAATGTATAAATTTTATAATGCTAATGTTCATGGAAATTTTGTTAATGACTGTGTTGTTAGAGCTATAGCTGTTGCTGAGTGTAGAACTTGGGATGAAGCTTTTGATTATCTTAGTGATTTAGCTCAAAAAGAAGGGATACTTTTAGATGATGTCAATTTCGTGGAAAACTATTTAGATAGTATGTATGAGAGAGTGCCTCATTATGCTAAAACTGTGGGGGAGTTTGCTGAGGAGTATCCAATAGGGACTTATCTAGTGACAATGCCTAACCATATAACAGTTATTGTAAATAGTACAGTTTATGACATTTTTGACTGTAGAAATCGTACTATGTGGTCGGCTTGGAAAGTTGATAAGTCTTGTAATAATTTTAGAGGGTATTAATCCCTCTTTTTAGTTGTAATTTTAGTGATTTAGTGCTATAATCTAGTTAGTGTAATGATAGTATATAATTATGTACCAGTTATTCGTTTTAGGCATCCTCCTATGCAGCTATCATACACTATCTCCTTTCTAGTGGGAACATTTTATGGTGTAAATGTTCCCTTTACTTTTTTGGATTTTTAATTTATAATTAACATGAGCTTATGCTCATTTGTTCGTTAAGGTTTCTTAACCACCAAAAACATTAGGAATAGTTTCAATACTATTCCATTTTTTGTTATTTTATGCTAAAATTTATATGAAAGGTGGTGATATTTTGGCTAAAAGTGCTAAAAGTGCAGAAGAAACTGAAAACGAATTAATAAAAAAGTTAAAAAATGATGAAAAACTTAGACAAGACCCTGATTTTAGATTTGGTATGTTGGCTATGGCTTCATTATTTTTAGAAGATTTTGCTAATAATATCTACAAAACATCTATAGAAATGCACTCATTACCTGGAGCTTATTCTTTTTACAGTATAGATGCTTGGAAAGACTTCTTAAATTACCCAATAGTTAGAAAATATATTAAGGAATTTAGGGATGAAAAAATAAGTATGGTTGCAGACCAAAGTCTTGCTGAAGGTGATAGAAGTGCTGTTAGTATAAAGAAAGCTATTCAAGAAGGTGGACCAGCTGTTAATAACTCTAATATAGTTCTTATAAGACTTCCTGAAAAGAAAGAATTTGATGATGAATGAAAGTAGATGAATTAAAATTTATTGCATATACTGATGATGGTTATAAGACTTATGAGTGTCCTTTATGTGGTGGGGTTATCAAAGTACACGAAAGTGTTTTCTATGGTAGATGTGATACTTGTCTTTGTACTCTTATAGATTATAAACCAGCACCACATCAAATTGATTTTCACAAAAGTAAAGCTAAATTTAGACTAAATATAGGTGGTTTCGGTTCAGGTAAAACTACTATGGATGCAGCTGAAATAGCTACTCATGCTTTAGGAGTGTCTAATGGTAGAACACTAATTACAGCTCAGTCTTTGCAACAAGTTAAAGAAGCTGTACTACCTGAATTAGAAAAATTTTTACCACCTTGGTTTTTAGCTAAACCACCAACAAAAACTCCATTACCTAAATATACTCTTATAAATGGACATGAGATTATAGTATATGCTAGTAATGATGAAGAAAAACTAAGGTCATTAAACCTAACTGCCTTTTGGATTGTTGAAGCAAGTGGTGTAGACTATAGTATTTTTACTCAACTTACGGCTCGTTTAAGAAACAAAGCAGCTGTTGTTAAAGATAGAGAAGGTAGAGAAATAGAGCATAACTTTATGGGAATTGTAGAAAGTAACCCTGAAGAAGGTTGGATAAGAGATGAGTTTTTACTTCGTTCAGATAAGATATTTGCTAGTAAACATGTTGATACAAGTTCTTATGATAAGTTAAAAGTTAAAAAACCTGAGAAGTCTTATCATGCATTTCTTAGTTCTACTAGAGATAATCATTATTTACATAAAACTTTTATTCAAGATTTGTGTGTTGGTAAAAGTGATAAGTGGATAAGAAAATATATAGACTGTTATTTAGAAGTAAAAGAAGGAGCTGTTTATCCTGATTTTAAAGACTGTTTGATAGACCCTTTTCCAATTCCTGATAATTGGCTTAGAATATTTGGTTTTGATAAAGGATGGTCTGATGAAACTTGCTTATGCTGTGGGGCAATAGATACTTCAAAAGGTATTTGTTATATTTATGATGAATATTATGAAAGAGAAAAACCTATAACATATCATGCTAGAAGAATAAGAGAAAAAGTTATGGGTTGTAGGATGTATAAAAATATAATAGCTGACCCTTCAGTTAGGAATAGAAATGATAGAGATGGAGTTTCTTATAGAGATGTGTTTAGAGAAGCTTCAGGACTTTGGTTAGAAGAAGGTAATAATTCTATATTTGATGGTATAGAAAGAGTTAGAGATTTTATGTATCAAGGCAAGTTAAAGATATTTGTTAGCTGTGTAAATTTAAAAGATGAAGCTCAAAAATATACTTGGAAAAAAGATAAAGATGGAATAATTAAAGATGAACCTGTAGATAAGCATAACCACTTGATGGATGCTATGAGATATATGGTAATGGCTTTACCTAATAACCTAAAAGAAATTAATAGTCTTGAGAGTAGCGAATATTTAAAAACAAGTATTTTAGATAGACTAAAAGCTACAAATGAAGAATGGAAACCAGTAAATGGTGAAGGTGGAGTTTATGGACTTGGTAATTTTGAATTATAAGGAGGTGGACCAAGATAATGACAATAGAAGAATTGTTAAAATTAGTAAAGGAATTAAATTTAAAGATACAAACTTTAGAAGAAAGAATTACTAATTTAGAAAATGGTGAATTTGGTACAGGTGTATATTTATCAGGTTGTACTGAAGCTGATGCTGAATATATAGCTGGAAAAGCTGTTAAGAAAGTAGGTGAATAATGAAAAATAATTCAAAGACAATACTAGATGGAGAAAGAGAAGAACAAAAAGAAAATTATGGTACACTAGAAGATGAGCTTGAAAAAGCTAAAGAGTATATAGAAATGTATAGTAAAGCTTATCATTTTGATACTACTAGATTTGATGCTTATGCTGAACTTATGGCTTTCTTTCAAGGTAATCAACATTTATTAAAGAAATATAAAACTGATAGACCTTGGGTAGTTAATATGAATACTCCTTATGCTACAGTAGCTATTGAGAATAGAGTTGCTTCTATTTTAGTAAATGATTATAAAGGTGATATGTTACCTTTAGCTCCTGAAGATATAGAAGTGATAGAACCTATTGATAGAGTATATAAAAGAGAGTGGGAAAGAATTGGACTTGATAAAATTGTTAGAAAAAGTATTGAAACTTGTGCTGTAGTTCGTGAAGCTTATTGTCATATAACTGTTAATGATAGTAAAGTATTCGGTGGAAGAAAAAATAAGAGAGTTGGAGCTATAGAAGCTGAAATGATAGACCCAGCAAGTATTCTTATAGACCCAACTGCTAGAAGTTTAAGAGATGCTAGATACTGTATAGTTTTAGGTAGAATAAGTAAAAAAGAAGTTCTAGAAACTTATCCTAAATTTCAAACACTTAGAGATGAAGGAACTGAATTTACTCCAAGACAAAGAGGAGAAGTTTACTATGATAATGACTATACTACTGAGCAAGAAGATGTTTTCACAGTATGGAACTTCTATATAAAAGAAAAAGGAAGAATTAAAAAAGTTAAACTTATAAATAGTATAATAGTTAAGGAAAGTTATTTAGATATAAGTCGTTTCCCTATTGCTCAAATAAGATGGAAGAAAGCTGCTCAAAGTTGTTATGGTATTTCACTTATGGATCAATTACTTTCATTACAAAAGGCAATTTGTGCTATAGAGAGTGCTATAACAAATACTGCTATTGCTTATGCTGCTCCTAGTATGATGGTAGCTAAAGGTAGTGGGGTTGACCCTAATGTAGTAGCTAAAGCTAGTGGAGCTCCAGGAGTAGTATATTCAGTTAATGGTAATTTAGATAATGCTATTAAACCTGTAATTCCTCCAAAAATTCAAGATGAAATCTTAGCAATTAAGAATGATTTTGAAATGAAAATTAGAGAAATTTCAGGAAACTCTAATCAATTTATGGGTAATATAGGAACTGCTGCTAACACAGTTGGTGGAGCTGAAGTTGCTGTAGAAAGAGCTAAAATTATAGAAGTTAATATAATTAATAACATTGAAGAATTTGTTGAAGATATTGTAAGAATATTGGTAGAGTTTATTACTAAAATGTATCCTAATGCTGAACTTTCTTACTACACAGGTAAAGATGGTAAAGGCACTTATAATTTTGATAAAATAAAAATGCCAAGTAAAGCTGAGATGAAAGATTTAGAATATAAATTTACAGTAGAGTTAGATAAGAAATCACAATATAGTGAAGAAAAACAAAAGCAAACTTTAATGGATTTATTCCAATTTGAAAGACAATATGATGCTCCAGTTAAAACTATTACTGTATCAGATATAATTAAAAATTCAGATTTAGTTAATAAAGATGAAATTATAGAAAGATATAATGACTTAAATTCACAAGATGCTCAAACAAAAGCTGAAACAATAGAAAGACTAATAGATGCTTCTAATAGTTTAGGTATAAGTCCTGACTTATTAACACAAGCTATAACTGAGATAATTGCAGGTGGTAGTGACCATCCAGCTACTGACCAGTTAATGAAAACGATAGAGCAAGGTTTCCAAGCTCAATTAGATGAAGCTAATCAACGAGCTGATATGGGAGCTATATCACAAATAGATGCTGAAAGTATGCAAGACCCAACTGCTGGGTTAGACCCTAATGCTGTTGAAGAAGCTGAAGCTATGTTAGGAGGTGGAGAAGCACCAATGATGTAATTTTGGTGCTTTACAAACCTTTTTTCTTTTGTTATAATGTAATTGATGAAAGTAATTTCAGCTTATTCCAATAACAGGTCGGACCTAACCGACTATAAATAAGTTTAGTGTGAAAGGAAGTTATGTATGGAAAATAATGTTTTTGATAGTTATGAAGCTATTGATAAGGCTCTAGACCAAGAATTTGGTGTAGATAATAGTTCAGAAGAAACTGAAGAAACTATTGAACCTGAAACAATAGAAGAAGTAACAAGTGATGAGAATGAAAGTTCTAATGAAGAACCTGAAGAACAAAAACCTGTTGAGGAAGAAACACAACCTCAACAAAGTGAAGGTAGTCAAGAGAGTAAAAAAGATTATGCTTTTTCAAATTTGAGAGCTGAAAATAGCAATTTAAAAAGAGAAAGAGATGGCTATAAAGCTGATAGTGACTATTTAAGGGAACTTGCAGCTAGTTATGGTTATGATGATGTTTCAAAATTCCAAGAGGCTATAAGGACTTCTCAATATCAAAGAGAAGCTAAAGAAAAGGGTTATGACCCTGCACTTTATAAAAAGACTATGGAACAAGAAAGAAGAATTGCAGAGCTTGAGAGGGAAAAAGAAGAAGAAAAAACTCAAAGACAATTAGATAGGTTTCAAACAGCTTTAAGTAATGCTTCTAGTACTTATGGTATTGATGAAAAAGAAATACTAGATAGATTAGAAGAAGAAGGGGTTACAGTAGAAGAAATTTTATCTACTAATAACCATAAATTATTAATTAATGGTGTATTAATTAATGAGATAAAAAATAATGCTAAACAGGACCAAATCCAAGACCTTCAAAATATAAAGAGCTTAGCTGAAGATAAAAATGAACAATCTAATACAGCTAAGACAGTTACTATAGATAGTCTATTAAAAGAAGATATGGCTATTTATAAAAAAGAAAATTTTTATGATTAAGAAAGGTTAGGTGAACTATATGCCTGCAAGTACTACACTTGCTGTTTTACAAAGAAATGGTTTATCAGTAAGTGAATATTTTTCTAAAAGAATTTTAGAAATGATTAAATTAGAAAAGTCAAATTTTGTATTTACTAACTTAGGTGTTGAAATGAGCCTTCCTAAAAATGAAGGAACTAAAACATTCACAGTTCGTAGATATAATCATTTACCAGTTGGTAATCATCAATTAACTGAAGGAGTGCCACCAACAGCATTAAAACCTGAAGGACACAAAGTTAGTGGTGTTGTTAACCAATTCGGTGCTGTAATGGAAGAAACTGATGTTGCTGCTGACATTCACTTTGATAATATTAAAACTATTTATCAACCTGAATTAGCTAGACATGCTGCTGA
>AUXO010056783.1_pt1 | contig 10038 bp, 7 predicted proteins | sample 768731 | NCBI WGS metagenome assembly AUXO01 (sample SAMN02715735, study PRJNA202380) | gut metagenome | biome: sheep rumen | host: Ovis aries | place: New Zealand: Palmerston North | reverse complement strand
CTTTGCAGGCGAATAGTAAAAACAATGAGCGATATGGGGGAAGACATAATACCTTTCTTTGGCGACGTGACCGATCAGATGCAAGGCATCATCAAGGTTGTAGGCGTAGGCGGCGGAGGATGCAATGCCGTCGGGAATATGTATAAAGAGGGCGTGGAAGGCGTGACCTATGCGGTATGTAATACCGACAGCCAGTCATTGTCGCGTTCGCCAGTGCCAGTGAAAATCCAGCTGGGCGAGGGCCTTGGCGCTGGAGGCGACCCTAACAAGGGAAAGGCCGAGGCTGAGGTCAACATCGACGATATCACCAAGCTGCTCTCCGACGGCACTAAGATGGTGTTCGTAACGGCAGGCATGGGTGGAGGTACCGGCACCGGAGCTGCTCCAGTGGTGGCAGGCGTGGCCAAGAGCATGGGACTGCTCACGGTGGGAGTTGTCACCATCCCGTTCTATTTTGAGAAGAAGCGTAAGATAATCAAAGCACTTAAGGGAGTCGACGAGCTACGTAAGAATGTTGATGCGCTGCTGATAGTAAACAATGAACGCCTGTGCGACGTCTATGCCGATGCTGACATCTCTGTGAAGGAAGCCTTCTACAGGGCTGACAATATCCTGATGGATGCCGTGAAAGGTATCTCGGAACTCATCACCCTGCCCAGCGATGGAGGTATCAAGAGCGACTTCCGCGATGTGGAGTCGACGATGAAAAACGGAGGCGGGGCTATCATGGCGATGGGACGTGCCAGTGGCGAGCATAGGGTGGAGAGGGCCATCATGAATGCTCTCGACTCTCCGCTGCTCTACGGCAACAATATCGACAAGGCAAAGCGTATCCTATTTAATATATATGCCAGCGACGAGCATCCTATCTTCGTGAGGGAACTGCAGGAGATAGACGACTTCTTCGACCAGCTGGACCCCAACATCGACGTGATATGGGGCACGGCTACAGACGACTCACTGGGTGAGGATGCCAAGGTGACGATTCTGGCCACAGGCATGGAAGACGGTCTGAGAGAAGAGGTGCAGCAAGACGTGCATCAGAATGAGGATGACTATTACGAGGACCTGATCCCCAAGCTCTATAAGCCTGTGAAGAAGGCTACCACGATGGGACAGGTGATCCAGCAGACGATTGACTTTGAGGTGGATTCAGCAGCAGAGCCAGAGCCTGCCGAAGTATCGCCGGCAGAGCCTGAGCCGGAGTCGCAGTCTGAGTCTGCTATACAGCCGGGAGCTGAGCATGAATCCAAGCAGGAACCGGAACCTGACACTGAGCCTGAGAAGAAGCAAAAGCCTGCTATTATCGAGAGATGGAGCCGATGGCTCAACGACCTGATGAACTCTGTGACGGAATGAACGGACTACTGACACCGGAAGAGAGAGCCCAGGAGCTGAAGCGACTCATCGGGCAACTGGAGGCAGAGGGCAGGCGCGACTTGTTGCTGCGGGCTATCGGTGTGCCCCTGCTTGAAGATCTTCGCATCGAGGCGGCTAAAAGCAAGCTGAGCCGGCTGATGATAACAAGCGACTACCGTTTTTTCCTCGTGGATATGGGTAACAGGGAGATAGAGCTGCAGCCGGTCCACAAGGCCGTCTACCTTCTCTTCCTGGCTCATCCCGAAGGCATTGAGTTCAAGCGGCTGAGCGACTATAGGGAGGAGCTGACCCGATACTATATGGCTACGGCAAAGCTGATGGACAAGGAGAAAATCATCGAGGGGGTAGACCATCTCGTCAACCCCCTCGACAATGCCATCCATGAGAAGTGCTCGCGTATCAAGAAGGTGTTTCTTGAGATTATGGATGAGTACATGGCCAGCTACTATATTATCAGCGGCCACACTCAGAAGCACATAGCAGGTTCTTCCAGGATATGGTACGAGCGCCTGAAGGTAATCAGGCTGCCACGTGAACTGTTAATAAAGTTGTGACCTCTCGATTATCTCGAGGCACATGCGGCTGTTGTGGTATGGGCACTTCCAGAAGCCAGCCTTATCGTCGACGGTGTTGAGTGTCCCGTCAGCGTGGCGGCTCCAGTGCCACTCACCATTCTCCCAGTCGATAATCTGCGTCTTGATGTAGTTCCAGCACAGGAAAGCACGCTCCAGAGCCTGCTCATCACCGAAATACTGCCAGACGTTATACCACCCGACTACATTCTCCGCCTGTACCCACCAGTGCAGATCATCATCCACATGACCTGTGTCGAGATTAGCCTCATGAATCATCGAACCGTCAGGACGCAGTCCCTTCTCAGAAGCCTTAGCCACCATCTGCACCACAGGCTCCATACGTGCCAGCACCTCAGGATCGCCCAGCACCAAGGCTGCCTCATGCATAAGCCAGGAGCACTCGATGTCGTGCCCATAGCTCTCCAGACGGCCTGCTCCTCGCGTCCAGTCCATCTCAAAGAAGAGATCGAGATGGTGGGTCTCCGGATTGAGGATGCGGTCGGTGAATATACCTATGATGTTGCGCAGGGCACCCCCCACCCTGTCGAGTGTCTCGTTATCGAAAGATATCCCAACAGGAAGCACAGAGCCGATGGCAGGCACATAATTACAGCTGGAGGCTGCTTTCTGCTCCTTCAGGCAACGATAGAGATTGGTATAAGGTTCGATGATATGCAGATGAGTGTTCTGCGACTTTGGGAAGTTAGCATCAAGCGGTGACAAGCGCATATCCTCAATAGGCTGCCAGTCACGTGCCGTAGCCTCGATATAACCGTTGTGCTCACGGTCGAAGGCATGCTCTTCGATGCAGTCGAAGAGCTGAAGCGCACACTCAAGGGCCTCATGGTCGCCAGTGGCTCGTGCATATTCCGACATGCCATAGATGGCAAAGCCGATGGCATAGAACTGCTTGCGGGTATTCAGAGGCCGGCCCTTGCTGTCGAGGCTCCAATAGACGCCACCGAACTCGCGGTCGATGAAGTGCTCGATAAAATAGTCCTTGGCATAGGTGGCCATTTCAAGATACTCAGGATTTCCCAACACACGATAGGCGGCAGAGAACGACCAGAGGATACGGGCATTGAGGATTGCGCCCTTCTCAGCATCCGGATGGAGCACCTCATTGCCATCGATACGGCCATAGAAGCCCCCATTCTCATGATCGACCATCTTGTCAATCCAAAAGCGCAGGATGTTGTTATTCACAACATCCTGCATCTCTGATTTCATGAGTTTTATATCCATATACTACTCAATATTACGAACCTTCTTCAATTCAGTATTAATATCGTTGATACGCTCAGTGGTAAGAGGATAGAACCATACCACAACGATAGCCAGTGCTGCAACGACAGCAGGGATGAAGCTCATCAAGCAACGAAGCACAGTGAGGGCACTCTCAGGCTGGGCAACGCCTACAGCCAGTTGGCTGGCATCAGTGACATATCCGAAGCCGGAGAGAAGCCACAGCACAGCAGCACCACCGATAGCGCCACCAAACTTCTGAGCCATCGACGCAGAAGAGAATATCAGGCCCGTAGATGCCGTCTGGAACTTCAGCTCAGCATAGTCGGACACATCGGCATACATACTCCATATCAGCGGTGACATGATGCCCGTGAAGACTGATATCACGATCTGCAGGATCAGCATAGTCCAGAAGCCGGCAGGCGTGCATGGAACGAAGAAGAACACTACGCTCAACACAAGCAGTACCGCATTGACAAACATGAAAGTGCTCTTCTTGCCCAACTTGTTAGCAATAGGCACACAGAGAGCCACACCAACCATGTTGCTTACCTCGCCAATACCCAGGAACAGACCGGCATAGAAGAGGAAAGCCAGACCGAAGAACGACATGTAGACATTGAGCCCGATGATATCCTGGAAGAAGTAAGCCACAGTAGCTCCACGAACGGTGTTAAAGAGGTTTGAGCAAAGCGCTGCACCGATGAGCAGCCACCAAGGCTTATTCGACAGCAGGGACTTGAAGTCGCTACCTACACTCACCGTAGACACAGTCTTCAGATGCTCCTTGGTAAGAAGGAAGCAGATGATAAACATCACGAAACACGCTGAGGCGATAACAACCATACCCCAGAACCATCCATCTGATGTGTTGTATCCGCCAAACATATTGGTAAGAGGCTCCCAGAGGAAGAGTGCCAGGAACGATCCGCCATAGGCAAAAAACATACGGAACGAAGAGAACACCGTCTTCTCATTAGAGTCGTCGGTCATAACGCCAAGCATAGCACCGTAGGGGACGTTGATTCCAGTATAGACTGTCATCATCATAATATAAGTGACGTACGCCCAAGTAAGCTTTGCACCATACGCCCAGTCAGGAGTGGTAAACAGCAGTATACCGCAGATGCTGAAGAAAGGTGCCACCCACAGCAGATAAGGACGGTACTTACCCCACTTGGTGTTGGTACGGTCGCAAATAATACCCATCATCGGGTCAGAGACAGCGTCCCAGATACGCGTAATGAGCACCAGCACTCCGGCATCAATAAGCGATAGTCCGAAGATGTTTGAATAGAAGAAAGGAAGGTAGTAAGAGAATATCTTCCAGAAGGTTGACGACGACATATCGCCAAAACCATAGCCTATTTTCTCAATCAGTTTTGTCTTTGCCATAATGATTACTGTTTACGGTTTTTTGCTATGAGTTTCTTTATTGTTTCAACAGAGGCAGCGGTATAGAGTCCGTCCTCAGGAGTGTTCATACAATAGTCGATAAGCTTGTCAACGGTTGATGTAGCCACATGCATACGGGTATCTGCCGAAGCATAGTAGATAAACACCTTCCCATCCTCATCAGCAATCCAGCCATTGGCGAATGCCACATTCATCACGTCGCCATAATACTCATCGCCCTCAGGCACGAGGAAATATCCTCCCGGCTGAGCAATCACCTTTGTGGGATCTTCCAGCGAGGTCATATACATATATAATACGTAGCGCAGGCCGTCGGCTGTGGCACGCACGCCATGAGCCAGATGCAGCCAGCCCTTTGCAGTCTTTATCGGATGAGGTCCCTCACCATTCTTCACCTCAGTGATAGTATGATAGTGGCGGGCATTGATTATCTTCTCCTCATTAATCTCGGCATGAGTGATATCATCCACAAGAGCCCATCCGATACCGCCGCCGGAGCCTGTGTCGATAAACCCATCCTGAGGACGTGTGTAGAAAGCATACTTGCCATCAACGAACTCAGGGTGAAGCACCACGTTACGCTGCTGAGACTTGGTCTTGAGGTCGGGCAGGCGATACCAAGTCTTCAGGTCCTTGGTACGTGCAATACCAGCAGTAGCCGTAGCAGCACTCAGATTGCCCGGCTGGGAGTCGTCGTGACGCTCTGCGCAGAACACGCCGTAGATCCAGCCATCCTCATGCTTCGTGATACGCATGTCATAGATGTTCGTGGCTGGGATAACGTCGTCCGGCATAGTGATTGGCTCGTCCCAGAAGCGGAAGTTGTCGATGCCGTTGGGCGACTCGGCCACAGCGAAGAAACTCTTACGGTCAGCACCCTCCACACGAACGACAAGAACATACTTCCCGTTCCACTTAATTGCACCGGAGTTAAGAGCAGCATTACACATGATGCGCTGCATCAGATAAGGGTTGTCCTTCTCGTCGAAGTCGTATTTCCACTCCAAGGGTACATGCTCGGCAGTGACCACAGGATATTTGTACTTCTCATAAATGCCATTGCCCCACTCTACGGGCTCGTTCTTACGACTCAGCAATTCCTCATGATGTGCACGGAGGGCTGCAACTTTCTTTTCAAATTCTGTCATATCTGATACTTATTTTATGTCGTTTAGGAATAATGTCTTTTCTGCAGCATAGAAATTACGGAAACTCTCTGCATCAGGCTTTGACGTCGATGGACCGAACCACTCTTCCTTGTAGTTACGCCAAGTGAGCAAGTAGCTGATAGGGAACTCCTCAACAGCAGGCAACAATGTAGATGTCCACCAGTCTGGTTGTGTCATATTCTTCATGCCTGTCTCAGTAAGAGCAGGAATAAGATTGTGCTCCTTCGCCACATTGCATAGCACTTCGAGGTTCTGCTTCGTGCGCTCAACAAACTTGTCCTTTTCCTCCGGCACCCACTGATAACCGTCGAGACCTATCATATTGACACGATCATCGCCAGGATAGCGATCCAGCAAGCGCTCAGCAGTGAGGCCGTCCTGACAACCAGGAGAATAAGACCATACCAGATTGTCGAAACCGTCAGCCAGCAACTTGTCCTGCAGCATGTTCCACAGCGCCTTATACTCATCTACAGTACAAAGTTTCTCTCCCCACCAGAACCAAGAACCGGAGTTCTCGTGCCAAGGACGGAAGATAACGGGAATTTTCTGTCCGTTGTCGTCCTTCAGTGTGGCAAGGAAGTCGGATACGCGCTGCATCCATCCTTCGAATTTCTCATGGAAGTCGCCACCTGGTAGTATCTTCTTCACGACAGCAGAGTCTGTAACGTCCCAGGCTGTCCCCTCAGGGAATTTCTGACCAGCCCAGCCACCGCCTTCGATAGTGGTGACAGGGTTACGCGGATGCCAGCTCAGAGTAATAATTCCTCCACGACGATAATGGTTCTGGATTTCCTCTGTCATGCGAGTGAATGGCACGCTGTCCAAGTTTTTCTTGTCGCCCATCTCAATACCCCCCAGGTCAAAACCCATAATAGCGGGATAGTCTCCACATACATTCTTCACATCGCTTGAGTCTTTTGCATACTCCCAAGTCAGGCCATACATCGGATCATCCTGATGACCATACATAATACCCTTTTCATTAAGGGAATCCAAACGCTCAATCAACTTCTGGGCCTGAGTCTTTTCGGGCTCAGCCTGCTTCTGTGTCGTACAGGCAGCAACTGCTACAGTCGCCATTGCCATTAACAAGATCTTCTTCATCCTTTTTTACTATTTAATTTTCCACCTTCTTTCTCATCTCAGATTCATCTGCTTAAGCAGCCAGTTTTCCCATTCATCCCATTGCTCCTGATACCAGAAGTGCCAAGTTGCCTGATAGGGCGATATCTCTTTGGGACCGGTCACTGTGTTATAGGTTTCCCAAGCGGTTGTCGGGGGTACCACGTCGTCGTTATATCCGAACGAGAACCATCCTTTCTGCTTATCAGTAATCAGGCGGGCAAAGTTGATTCCGTCATAATAGCGGGAAACCTCTATCTGCTTCTCCTGCCCCTTACCCTTGTTATAGTAGAAATAATGCGGCCAGCCGCAAGCAATGCCTCTAAGCGAGTTGGTGTGGTCGCAGAGGGCTGCATGCACTGGAGCATAGTAGGTGACGCGCTTGTCGAGACCTGCCGTTGCCAGCGAGAGGAATCCACCCTGAGAAGAGCCCGTCACTCCCATCTCCTTATTATTCCAAGGGGTATATTCTGCGATGTAGTCGAGAGCACGTATACAACCCAGTATCACTCTCTTGTAATAGTTCTTGTCGCGGTCATCGGTATAAAACTCCCAGTACCAGTTGAGCGCCCCATGGAAGATGTCGTCGTAGATCTTCTGGTCCATTGTTACAGGAATGCCGTGAATACCTATTTCGAGAGTAATTGCTCCCTGTGACGCTGTCCAGACGTCACCTCCGTATGGACGCACGCCAGCACCCGGTACTCGCAGCAGCGCAGGATACCTACCCTCCTTTACGGGAACGCAGAGGATACCATAGGTACGATAATCCTGCTGCATATTCTGGAACGACACCTCGTAGACGTTCACATCCTTGGTGCAACGCTCGGGCAAAAGGCGCTTGGTGGGGTTCAAGTCTACCTTTCGAGCCTCGTTTATCGCATTCTGCCAGAATTCGGAAAAGTCCTTTGGCATAACCGTAGACGGTTGTAACCTTTCCGGTGAGAACGCGGCACCACAAGCTGCCTTATAGTCCTTGCCTTCCACATGAGCCGTAACATCTACGCGGTAGAATCCAGGCTGCTTCATAGTACCAGTCAATTTGAGCGTACCATCCTTAAGTACCATGCTCTTCTTGACATCCTGATACATCTCAGGACCAGCGGCATAGTCAATGCTGACACCGTCGATAAGTGTACCTGACTTCCTGACCTCAACAACAAAAGAGGCCTTCTCACCTGTCTTATAGTTCCAGTCTTTATGATCTGGCTCGACAGTCACCACTATATTATTACCACGAATTTGGGCAGACATCTGAACCGATGTCATCACCACAAACAGAAATGTTAGCAGCTTTCTCATCTTTTATGAAATAATTAATAGTATCTGGGTGCAAAGATACGAATAAATCACAAAAGACTATAACACTTTATTGACGATTTACGGCATTTTGTTGCAAACAAAAGGCGTGTGCTCGCACACACGCCTTTTTTAACGTAATTTATTCATTCTGTCCACTTGCGATTTTATCACTTTTAATGTCGATTTATCTCCTGAGAACACAGAGTTTAGCCCCTGCTGCTCCTGGGCAGGATCACCGGTATAGTCATCACCCACCTGCCATTGCAGTTCGTGCTTGGGCTTAGCAAAGCCTCCCCATCCCCAGAAGTTGCAGCCAGCAAAATAGCCACCCTGCTCCGCATTATCTGCAACGAGCGAGAACACATACTTATAGAATCCATCACGCCCCTTGGTAGGAGTGCCGAGTGAAAACTTAAAATCGTCACGCGGATAGCCAAACTCCTCCATTACGAGCGGTTTCTTCAGTCTGGCACAGATCTCAAGGTGGCGGTCGATATAGTCTTTTGTATTTGCTTTCGCATTCGGAAGATCTTCAATGAGATGATCTTTACGCGCCCAGCTCCAGTTGTAAGGCCAGAGATGAATATTGCAATAGTCAATATTCCTATCAGCACAGATACGCTCGTAACATCCCCAGTCGTTCTCGCAGCCCCAGGAACCCTCTGAGCCTATTGAGATAAGGTGATTGGGATCGAGCGAACGTATTAAGGCCGAAGCCTCGGCAAGCCACTTCTCAAAGTCGGGAAGCACGGCCTTGTCGAAGGCTCGTGGCTCGTTTCCAATCTGCCATGACATGATGGCAGGGTCTTCTGAATATTTCAGACCTGTATAACGATTAGTGCGTCCAAGAATGAATCGCACATAGTCGTAAAAGAGTTCATGCGCTTTGGTATTTGTGGCATACTTGCTCATGGCCTTCATAAAAGCCGTGTATCCGTCTTCGTTGGGCCTGGGCTGCTTCCCAGCTCCGGCATGTTCAAGATAGAAACCGTAGCCACCGCTCCACTCCCAAGAGTTGTTGAGATAAAGCACTGCAACCATATTGCGCTTGCCCATCTCTTGGAGCAGGAAGTCGAGACCTGCGAGAATAGTGTCATTATACACTCCCGGCTTGATCTGAAGCGTAGGCTCAACCTTTGTAGTAACACCTCGCTCGCCATCGGAGCCTACAAGGATTCGAAGGTTGTCGATACCAATCTTCTTCATGAAGTCGAGCTCCTTCACTAGTCGCTTGCGGTCACCTCCCTGGCCTTCAGAGCCCAAAATCGCGCCATACCAGAAGTTTGTGCCAACATAATAATACGGTTTCCCGTCTTTCATGAAATGACCGTTGTCAACAGTTACGAACTTACTTTTGTCTGTCTGTCCCATCATTGGCAAAGTAATGCTTGCCATCAGCAATGTAATTAGCAGTTTTAATTTCATAACAATTATAGTTTTTCGAATCTTATCATACCATCCAAAGGACTTCGCTCTATAGCGCCTATGGTGAAACCCGTAATTTCAGCAGCTTCCCTAAGTTCCGCCTCAAAGAAATAGGCGATGCTCCCGACAAACGACACCGACAGGTCTTTTCTCTCATAAGGTAAGATATTGAAGTTAAGGAAATCACTAAAGCCTTCAATGAGCATATGTCTAACCCCTGCCTCATCCTTATGGCTATGTACGAAGGGGCTTAGCGATGCAAGGAAGCGATTTGCCATAGGTTCACGATAGACCTTATTAATAATTAGAGGCAAAGAGAGCCCTGTCTCCGCTTCAAATTCCACAAGGACATTCTTTGGCAAAATTTCCTTATAAAGATCATGCAGGAAGCGCTTTCC
>AUXO016399451.1_pt1 | contig 10039 bp, 16 predicted proteins | sample 768731 | NCBI WGS metagenome assembly AUXO01 (sample SAMN02715735, study PRJNA202380) | gut metagenome | biome: sheep rumen | host: Ovis aries | place: New Zealand: Palmerston North | reverse complement strand
GAATCCAATTTGAAAATTCAAATGCTATTGGTGTCTTTGCCAAATTAACAAATTCATATTGTCTTGTATCAAATGGAGGTTCAGAATGCTTTTATTCCTTTTTTGAAACAGATATAGGTAGTCATATTCCAGTCATTCATACTTCCATTAATAGTACTAAAATTATTGGAGGTTTAACATCTGGAAATAAAAATGGTTTATTAGTTCTAAATACAACAACAGATAATGAGTTATAATATTTAAGAAATTGTTTATCAGATAATATAGTTTTAAAAGAGTAGAAGAAAGGTTAAGTACCTTGGGTAATTGTATTTCTTGTAATGATTATATAATTGTTCATCCTGAAATAGATAAAGAAAGGTGTAGCTACTGCAGATCTAGATGAATTAAGTAATTTATTTCAAATTCCAATAGCTTCAGGAACAATGAATAGAGGAAGTGACCTAATTTCAACAGGAAGCTGTATAAATGTTTATGCTAGATTACATATATTTTGAAGAAAGAGCCCTCCATGTGGAAAAATATTGCATTTAGCCAAGCAGTAGTCATTGTCACATTAAACACTATTATTATTTTTGAAGACTGTATAAAAAAAGTAATATGTCGTTGCTGCAAAAGAAAAAAAAGGCCTTCTAAATCTATAATTTTAAAGCAAGGCAAAAAATTATTAAAATCAATTGATAATGATATCATTATTATAAGGGAGCTTCAAACTATTAAAGATGCAAAAAGTTCAAAACTTTTTGAGGAAATTAAAAAAAAATATGAATTAAGAAAAAATCTTTTGAATAAAAAAAAATAAATAATAAGTTTATATTAATTTAAACAATGATTTATTTCATTCATTAAATTATTTATTTTTATCAATTTTTTTTCAAAATAGATACATTTTTCCGATATTGAACCCAAAATATCAATCATGATTTTATTATAAGTAATTAAGGCACCAGGCCTTTCTTCATTATTTTCATAACTTACATTGAAATCATTTATTAAAAGGAAATAATCCATATAAGAAGTGGATATTTGGTCTGTTAAATTTGTGAACATTTCTTCAATCACCTTTATTTTTTCTTCATAACATTTAAATTCTTCAAGTTTTAGAAAGGCTTTTTTTTGTTGACTCTTTTCAATTAATTTCTTTTTTTTTTCTGAAAAATTAAAATTATCAGTTGCTATATATAAATTTAAAAAGAATTCTTCATTAAATTTATTTGCTTTGTCATCTTCATAAGGTGTATCTAAAGAATAATCAAATTTATATTTTTTTTTTAAGTCAATTGTATCTTTATCAATAAGAGTCTCCATTATTTAATTTATATTAATTAAAAATATTATTTTGAATAAATACAATTATAAAATAAAATTAATATGAAATCAAAATTTAGATTGTAAAGTAGTTCCTATTTTGTTTGGCTTGATTGCAACTGACATAGCAACAACTGTATCATTTGCTATTACTTTACAAATTACTTTATCTTAAAAAGGTGATGAGAACAAGATTTCTGAAATATCATATGATAATAATTTATAAAGTTTTATGATGCTATAGATATTGGAAATCAAAATATATTTGATTTTAATGATATTAAAACTTGTACAGATTCAAAATTTACTGAAATTAATTCAAAAAGTCAAGAAGGAGAAATTAATATGATTCTTTTTGTACATATTAAGAAGGACTAGATGTAATATTGAAGAGGAGATGATTTATTTTACTTATAAATGAATGACTGATAATATTACTTATGATTTTGAATATTTAATAGGAAATAAAAATAATATTGTTTATAATCCAAATGAAGTTTTGGAATAAAAAAGATAATTTGTTTAGGATATGCCTGGCTATTCTCATCATTATCAAAATGTATGGGATATCAAAATACTAAAATTTAAAATATTCAAGATCATTCAAAAGGAATGATTTATTGTCCTGAAGAATTAATTGATGATTCTGATGCATTTCATGAATGAAATGTTGATTCTTTAGATTTTCTTGGGCATCTTTTATATCTTGATTTATAAATCTAAAGTTAAATTCAGATTTAATCCTTTCCATTTTACCAGAAATTATTCCTGAAAAGCATGAAACAATTCCTTGAATTAAATGATATGGATTTTTAGAATATAGTACATTTGGAAATAGTTTATTAATTCCACAAGGATAAATTCCAACTCCGATTCCTACTATATTTATTCCTTTATTCATACAAAAAGAAACATTGCTTATAATTCTTTTAATTTCAGGTAAAGAAAATAATCCATCTGTAATAATAAATAAATAGTCAGGATGACTGTTTTTCTGGAATTATGCAAATTATAAGCAGCTCTAATCGCTGAGGCTAAATCTGTATTTTCACAATTATTAAAAAGCAATTCAAATAGAATAGGCCATATTTTTGAATTTTCGGAAAGAATATCTAAAGTATTTTTTTCTGAGCATAAAATATAAGGATTTGGACTTCCAGAAATAATTAAGTCAAAACAAGGTAAATCAATTGCACCAAAAGAACTTAAAATCATTTGTATTGTACTCCATGTATGATGACTATATAAAGGACTAAAACATGAAATAGAAGAATCTATTATAACAGTTACTCCATAAATTTTACAAAACCATCTCCTAATTCCCTATAAATCCTTGGATTTGGGGTAGGATTTAAAAAATATTTTATTAATTAGTTGACATCAATATGAGTTCCAACATCTGTTAATATAGTTTGAGTAGCTAAATTAGGTTTAAATATCATTTCAAGAGAAGATAAATTTATTCTTTCTTTAGAAATTTTAAAAGTTTTCATGAAATCTTTAAATATATCATTTTTTATAGGATTTTTAACATTAAATATTGAGCCTAAATTTTTTATAATTTCTTTAAATTCATTTGAATCTAATTTTTTCGCTGTCTCCTGTATTTGTTCTAATTTAATTTTGTTTACATAAGGTTCTTCTTCTTATTTATAACTATTCAGATTTTTATTAGCTGTTTTTAAAATTTCCTTTAAATTATCAAAGTTTTTATATGATTCTATTTTTTCTAATTTATCTATTTCAAATTTTGATTCTTTAGTCTCACCCTTATTTTCATTGTTTATATTTCTAATAAAAGATTTTTTTATTACTTCACAATATTCCTTTAAATCATCTTTTAATACTATTTTATCATCTTTAAAAGTATATAATTTTTCTTTATACATTTCTACATATTGGACATTTGTATCTTTAAAATAATTCCCAAATTCTTCCCAAAATTTCCATAATTTTGTTGAATGTTCATCTTTTATTCCTTCGGCTTTTGAAAAAATGAAAACAAAAGAATTTTTTTTTTTATTAAAAATTTTTTTTTTCAACTGTTCATGTAAAACAAGTTCTTTATCAAATCCATTTGTAAATATATAAAAGACTCTTTGAGATTCATCATTTTCATTATTACCTTTAAAATAATCTAATGCTGTTTTAATGCATGAAGCAATATTTGTTTGATTCCTTTTTATAAATATACAATCTAATGCTTTTTGAAGGTAATCAATAGAATGCTTATCTGTTAATTTTTTTAAAACAACTTTAAATTCACTATCTCCAATAACAGAAATTAAATATGGTATTTCTAAAGAATAAAATGCATTTGCTAGTGACACACTTGATACATAACATGAGCTTTTTCTGTATCACTAATAGTCCTTGCACAATCAAGTATTATATTAGCCTCTAAATTCTTAAATGGAATTTCAATTTTTGCAGCTCCCTTACTACTATCAGCTTCAACAAAATTTTCTTCAGAAATTTTATATATAATTTCATTTGATAAATATTCACTATCTTCTAATAACTTCATGATAATTGAATTTTTTCTTCCTTTTCTTTTTTGTTTAATTTCTCTTCTAATTCTTTATTATCATACCTTTTAACTAAATCATCATTTTCTTCACACTTTAATTTTTTTTCTTTTTTATTTTTTGAAAATTCTTCCATATTTTCAATTATCTTCTTTGCTTCTTTTATAATATCACATGGGATATTTGCAAAATCCTCTGGTTTACATTTTGGAGATGGGGCTGGTGGATCTTTATTTTCAGTATTTTTCGGTTTTTCTTTATCTCCACCATCATTATCACTATTTTCTCCATTATTGTCTTTTGGCTCATCTATAGGTCTAAAATAACCACATTATATTTCCTCCACTGTTTTCTTTTTTATTACCATCTTCTTCTTTTATAGTCTTTTCACTACTTGTTTTATTCTTATTTTTATTGTTCGTTTCCTGAGTTATATTTGGATTATTATTTTTTTTGACTTCATTTTCTATAGGTTTATCCTGTTTATCCTTCATTTTATTAAAGTCAGAAACATGACCAATTCCAGTTCAATTATTATTCATATATTTATTTGATGTTTTTTTAACTTTTTGAAGTTTATTTTCTCTAATTGTGAATGAATCCCTGTCAGGCATTATAATAAAATCTTGAATTTTGTTTTCTTTTTCCTTTGACAAATTTAATTTTTTAAAATCTTCATCTTTTGAAAAATCAATATTTAAAATCTTTTAGGAATTCATTATTTTTAATTTTTATTATATTATAATTCCAAAAGCCAAACGGACATATATATATTCCTTTACTATTGTTTATTTTGTCTCTTATTCTCCCATAAGATTTAATTTGAATATCACTTAGACCATTTTTTCCTTTTTGTAATTTGAATAATTCTATATATTTAAATCAAATTTATTTATCAAACATTCAAAATTTTTTTTTGTAATTTGTATACTTTTAATTTGACCTTTTATTTCACATTCACAATAACCAATTTCTTGATTTGTTATATTCTCACAATTTATTTCAAGTTTATATTCAATTTTTTTATTTCATCATCTATATCAATCTCTTTTTCTTTTTCAAAATTTATATATCAAGCATTATTTTTTGAGGCTTTTCCTCTTATTTTTGCTTTAGTTTTTCTATTTTTCCAAGGGACTTTGATTATAAAATTCAAATTTATTTCTAACCATCCTTCATTCTCATCATTATATTTTATAAAGTAATTTCCTCTCGAGCTATTAATAATTGGAAGTAATATTTCAAGTTTTTCAGGTTTAAAATTTTTTGATAAAAAATCCCAAACTTGAAAAGAATAATCTATAGGAATAATTACACTATCAATAATTATTGGAATATTATAGTTTTTACTAATATAACATTCTATTTTATAATTAACTCTTTTTGGCTCATTTATAATATTAGGCAATGTAACAACGTATTTTTCTTTTTCTTCTTTTAAATCTATTAAAACTCCTGGTGTATTTCCTTCTAAATATTCCATTCTTGTTTTTATTGCATTTTCTTCTCCTTTTAAATAATTTTGAATTCTAAATATGATTTTTTTTTTTGAAAATAATTGATATGCCTTTAAATGATAAACTCCATTTATATATTCTAATTTATAATTTTCACATGATATCAAAAGTTCTAATGGTACAGTTAAAATTTTCATTTCTATTTCAACTTCACCATTAGCATTACTTGATGTTGATGATAATTTTAATTTTCTTTTTATAATTTAAATTTCTTTTTTTTCTTTGTTTATATTTTCAGGAATTGTTATTTTTATTTGAATTTCATTTTTAGATTTAATTTCACTCTTTTCAAGTCTCATATATATATTATTTTCTATATCTTTTCTTTCAAGTTCTTCAATAAGTTCTATATCATCTTCTTTTACCTCAAAATTAACATTCTTTTCATCTTCAGTATCAACTTTTTCTTTTAATTCCTTATCTATTTTTTCTTTAGCTTCTTCTCCATTTGGTTTATCAGGTGAAGGAAGAGCAGCATTTGGAGAATTTGCTCCATTATCTTTTTCACCACTATTATTATCTTCAATTTCAATTATTTCAGCTTTAATAGTTTCATCTGACAAAGAAATAATATTTAAGGTAATAGGTTGAGAATATAAATCAGGACATATTGGACCTTTAAATTCAGTTAATTTTTCATAATTACATATTAGTTTATCGCTATCTTTAATTATTTCAGGATTTGATAAAACATTTGAATTTGTATTTATTTTTTCAATTTCTATATCATGCTCTTTATAATCAGGTGGTGATTTAGGCATATTAAATTCTTTGTCATATATTAAATCTAATTTATTTGCGAATTGAGCTATTGAAAAATCTTTGAAATCATCTTCCTTTTCAATTTTCCTTTCAAATTCTTTTCTTGCTTTTATTATATCATCAAAGCATTCCTCTCCAATAAGGTCAATAATTTTTGGGTTATCATTAACATCAAAATAATTTTTTATTTCTTTTTTATTATTTTCATAATTCTCCATTAATTCCTTTAATTTTAAATTCCAAAATTTCCTTTCTTTTAATTCTGATATATTATCAGTTATTTCATTTAATATATTTTCTAAATTTTCCATATAATTTTTTATATCATCAAATTTCTTCCCTTTAAAGTTGACTTTTTCATATTCAACATTATCTAAGAGTTTTTTAAGTTTTTTATTTATATTTTCATTATTCTCGTTTTGTTATTTTCATTATCTTCATTTTCATTATTTTTTTCATTATCTTCATTTACATTATTTACATTATTTTCATTATTTTCATTTTTATTATTATCAGTATTATCATCATTTAAATTAATTTCTTTAATTTTAAATATAGCCATTTCCAAAAGATTCTCAAATTTTATATAATCTTCTATTTTTATTTGTCCTTCTGCGGTATTTGATTTATTAGCATTAGTATCATTTTCTTTATTATTATTTTGATTTTCTTCTATGATATTTATATTATTAGAATTAATATTATTTTGATTAATTTCTACTATATTATCAATATAAGTATTATTTTCAATATTATTAAAGTTATCTAAATTATTTGAAGTATTTACACTCGGATCTGATTCAGAAATTTTTAAATTTTCTTCATTACTGTTGCTATTTTGTAACTCTATATCAAATTTATCTTTAATTTCAGATTCAGATTCATTTATTTTAAAAAAATAATTTTTATTATATTTAATATTTTCATTTTCATATTTGATACAAGCACCTTCTTTTTTTTCTTTAATTATCGAATAACTAAATTTATCTTCCTCAGATAATAGATCTTTATATTTATCTTTTTCTATTTCTTCTTTTAATTTTTTAATATCTTCTGTTTTTTTTTCAATTTGTTAATTCCAACATTAATTTCTGTAAATTCATTATTTCTTAAGATATTTGAATCAATAAAATTTATTTCTTTTCCTATTTTTTCTATTTTTTCTCTTAATTGTTTAATTTCATATTCTATTATTTTACGTTCAGCTTTTTCTTTAAATTCTTTTTCTATCTTTTCAACATTTGTTTTAATTATTTCTATATAATTTGGAATTTTATCTTTCAAATTACCTATATTTTCATTATTTTTATCAATTTGTAATTCCGGTATAACTTTCTTGTTAGAACCTAATTCTTTTTCTAAATTTTCAAAATTATCTCCTTTACATATTTCTTTAAATTTATTTGAAAAGCCTTCTATTATTATATCTTTAATAAAATCTTTAGGAGAATTAAATAATTTAATTATATTATTATTTGATTTATAAACATCATCTTCTAAAATGTTTTCAATTTGTCTTTCATTAAGTGAGACATCAAATAATTCAAAGAAATTTTTGAATATTACTTCCTGAATAATATTTTTTAATTTTTCATTATTTACTCTTAATTTATCAAATAAATTATTGAAAAAAGAATGAAATAATTGAATATTTTGATAATTAATAATATTTGGGACATCATCAAGATTAAATTAAGCCAATAATTTTATTTGTGTCCTTTATTAATTCTCCAATTTTTTTTCTTATTTCAGTTGTTATTTTTTTATAAATATCTAAATTATTATTTTTTTTATTCTCATAATATATACAATTCAGACTTGACATATTTCTGATCAAAAATACCCAAAAAGGAATATAATTTGTTTCTTTATCAGCTTTAAATAAAATTGTAATATCATCATCTTTTATACCAGTATTTATCAATTCTTCAACTACTTTTATATTTTTTATTATATAATATTTGAAAGAAGGATTAATCTTTTTTGTAATTAATTATTCAGCATTTAATCTTTTATTATCTTCTTTTTTAAATATTACCATATCATCAAAATTATTTTTTTCTTCAATATTATTTTGATTTTCTTCTTCTTTAATAATAATATCAAAATTTTTTGATAAATCCATAACGCTTTTTATTGATTTTGATATTTCTTCTTTCATGCTTCTATTTTTAGGATCTTCTTCATTTTTTCAATCAGTTTCAAAATATGATATTAACTCTTCAAAATTTTTTTTATTAAGTTCATCTTCTGTTAAATTTTCATTTATATTTTTTGTATATTCTTTTGTTATTTCTAAATATATTTTTATAGAACATATTTTACAAATTTCAAGTATATCAGGTTTATTTAATTTTCTAATTATAGATAAAGCATCTCTATATATAGATTCCAAATTTTTGTTATATCTTACTTTATCACTAAAAATAGGACCAATAGACATTGTATCATTATTATCTTCATCTTTCTCATAAAATACAAAAAATAAATATATAATATCATCTAGCTCAAATTTTGGCTGAATAATTTGTGTTGTTAATGAGTATTGGCGACTATATGAAAATACATATTCATTTTCAGATATTTCATTTCTTTTAGACCTATCTTTTAATACTTTGAAAAAATCTTTCACTAAATAGCATATTTCGCATAATTTAAGCATTAATTGAGCTCTAAGTAAACTTTCTATTATTTTATTATCTTGTTCTCCTAAAGCAATGTTTTTACTTTCAATTGAACTAATAAAATTTAATACAGAAATTAGTTCAAGTTTTTCTATTTCTGTTCCATATTTCATTTTTTCTCTATTATCTTTTGCATTTAACCTCTTCTTCACTAATTCTCTACTAGTTACACAATCTAACATAATCCTATATAATTCTGACTCTTTAGAATCTTCTTCATCAATATTAATTACACTCTCTCCTTGCCAATTTATATCATTACCATACAAAGAATTTATTTTTTCATTTGATATTCCTTTTAAATCTTCATATTCTCTTTCAATTTTTTTTTTCTTTTTCTTTATTTCCTAATCATCAAGATCTTTCTGATCTTCAATAAGTGAATGTATTTTTTTTCCTATTTTTCCTTTATAAATTTCTATGCTTTTATTATTTTTTATTTTTAAATCATCTACTTTATCTTTTAAATTTCTTGTTGTCTGATTTTTTCATATTTTTCCTCTCTTTCAAACATATTATCAATTGCATAGTATTGATCATCTAAAATTTTCCTATAATTATTAATTTTATCATCAGGCCAATGAATTTTTTTTAATGTCTCTAATTTATATTTTTCATCATCAATTTTATTTTTATAATTATTTAATTCGCTGCTACTTAAATTTTTTTCTATTTCTTTTCCTATTAAATTTCTCCAAAAAAACTTGTTTCTTCATAAAAAAATGCCATTTTTTTTGTAAAATCAAAACAATTTTCTACTCCCAATAGATCATTTGAATTATCGAATGAATTTTTAATAATATCATAAATCTCTTTTTCAATATCGAGCAAATTATCTATTATATATTTTAAAGATTTAGAATTCTTATCAAATGAAAAAAGAAGAGTCCACATTTTAGGTAAGATACTATTACTCAAAAATAATTTGGATGTTAAAAGTTTCTCTTTGGAAATTGAATGTACCTTTTCTTTATCAATATCTTCAAAAATATTTTTAAATTTGGTCGACTCTAGTTTTTCATTTATATTCTTTTTCAGCCAATTTATTGTATAAATTGTATATTTTTCACCAACATTATCTTCAATATTAATTAATTTATAATCTTTATTCTTATATTTAACTCCTGTACCTATTGATAAATATATATTATTTTCTTCATTTAATTTTAATATAGGTTTGATTATTTTATATTGTTTATCATTAAATATAAATTTAATTTCGACATCATCGAAAATAAAA
>AUXO014667761.1_pt1 | contig 10039 bp, 13 predicted proteins | sample 768731 | NCBI WGS metagenome assembly AUXO01 (sample SAMN02715735, study PRJNA202380) | gut metagenome | biome: sheep rumen | host: Ovis aries | place: New Zealand: Palmerston North | reverse complement strand
AGAGAGTCTAATCTAATTCTGTATTAATTTCAGGAATAGTACTACACCATCCAATACCATCGGGAACTAAATACTCTCCTTCACTATACGCTATATATCCCAAAACAGAACCGAGTATGGCTTTCACAAAACATACATACCCAGTGCCTTGTACAATGACTCCATCAATAATAGTAGCATTTTCAATAATTTTAGATGAATCATTTGGATTAAATTGGTTAAAACCAGTAGCAACAAAACTTGTCGGTTGAGGAATATGAATAGTGCCTCGTGCTCCTTTTTGATATAATATAGTTATAGTACTAGAAGGGGTACCGCTATTATAATTTACAGTTATCGTATCATTATTATTGAAATCTCCAGTGGCTGTTATACCATAAGTTCCTAATTCAATGTAATCTGGATTATTATTATATGACCACTTAGTTGTCTTTACTATTGTGCCTCCCTCTTCTGAGGTCTCTTCTACATAAGCAGTAAAAATGTAAACCCCACTTTCAGAAAACTATCCCAAAAAATCCTAAGAAGTAATAGATACAATCGCGGAAGTATTATTAGTAGATATTGAAAGAACTTTAGGGTTAACATTCTATAAAGTAATTCCATAAGAATCTAAGTTGTTAACTGGACTACTATTATATGACCACTAACCAGCAGCCTAATCATTGGTAACATTCACTCCACTCAAAGTACCAGGAGTATACTAAAATATATATTCACCACTATTACTAATCTAAGTTCTCCAAAGACTGAGATTAACGGTTCCCGTTATTCCATTTGTACCACTGAGGGATATAGATTCTTCTTCTCTCCCCTTATAGATCATATTACCGTCTATATAGGACAAATAGGCATCGCCACTTGTGATATTCTATACTCCCGCTGAAGTACGAGCAATATAGGCACTATTATCTATAATACTGTCAAGACTATTTAAATTATCCGCAGTAGCAACATTAGTGATAGTTACTTCACCATCTTCTGGATGTTGTCCATTTACTGTTGCCACAAATTTATCTTTTAATTTTTGGTAAAAATATGCTAAACCCGTGCTATCTAAAAAACTCATTTTAAACCTCCAATATTATTTACTATATTGGTATTATTTATATTCATCTGGGACTAAATCCGGTAAATCAAAATCATTAATAATAATTTCTGCAACCGCAGCTTTTAATTTATTAGGAACCTTGTCAAAAGTAGTACGTTCTTCTACTACTCGAATTGCAAACAACATAGCCATCATTATTAACACTCCTTTAATTTTATTGATAAACAATTTCAGCCATTTCAACTATACATTCCTCCAAAAAGGAAATGTTTTCATTTAAAGCGGATACTTGCGCCCGAAGTAAAGTATTTTCTCGTTGAATACGTTCGGCCTCTTCCTGGATAAGCTGTTCTTCCTCTTCCTCTGCTAAACGTTGAGCTTCTTCTGCGGCCGCCCGTTCTGCAAGTTCTTCTTCTGTATATGGATGCCAACGAAGAATTTCTTCTGTTTCGTCCCAAGCGTCAACAGCCGATACACCCGGAATATCTATTATTTTTTGTAAATCTTTTCCACCATTTGGATACTCTTTAATTACTTCATAGTGCCATTGTTCTTCAACTGCTTTTATAGCATCATGATGCTATATAATTATAGTTTCATTTTGTAGATACCCAAGATTTTCATCTGGAGTCACTTCAATTCCATCTAAATTTAAAATTCTCATTTATAAACTCCTTATGCAACTCTCTTCCACATATACACAGCTAGATAGGGTGGCATATTATCGTGAGATTCACCACCGCCGACACTATTGTGTTCGTGCGAGGCGTCAACGTGTATGTCCCAGCCTTTTGTGGCGTCGATACCTGTGAAGTTTATACCTCCGGTAAAAGTACCGGATGATCTTGGTATTGACACAATTCCGTGCGATCCACTAAAGATGCCAGACGTTTTGTTGGACAGCGGTCTTCCGCTGGTGTAGCCAATGAGCGATTTGCTGCCATGTGTATGAGCCGGCATCTGCGCTGCACTCAATGTGACTCTTTCAGAGCCACCGGTGCTTCCAGCAGAATATGTACCTAGATTATTTTCAGTTGTATCTGTACCCAGTAAAAATTGCCCAGTAATACGTTCCCAGTTTCCACCAAAAAGTTGTGCTGGAGAAGTTTGAACTGCACTTATATAAAAGGCTCCAACTGGATATGCATCTAATGGAGAAAAGTCTCCTGTATCACCTTTATCTCCCTTTGGTCCTTGCGGCCCTTGTGCCCCCTAAATTGCAGGAATGGGTATCCATATAGAATTTCCTTCATCCCAAACTTTTAATATGTCACCCATTATATATCTCCTTAATCAATAAAATATGTTAAACAACCTCGAAAATATCTGCTGGTGAGGTCTGTAACATTACCTGGATTTATTTTTAGATCACCATTTTCTTTAGCAAACAAACAAATGCAAACACCCTTATTATCTGCTACAATAGTTTGCGTTTCTTGAGAAGGACGATACCCTTGTGGTATAGTAGCTATTTTTAGTTCTGTCCATGAGGTAAGCGTTGGGAGTGTTGCTTTTAAATTTATAACTACTAAATGTCCGTCAGTCTCAGCATGGCTATAATTTGTTTCAGAATTTATATTGCTCTCCCACGTAAACTACAAACTAGTACGCTATGAAGGCAGGCGTATCCACGTCTCGGTTGGTATATTTGAAGAATCAAGAAACATTCGATAATCGCCAATGGAATCAACTTTTCCATGAAACTCTATTTTCCCAACAACACCATTAATATTTTTGATTATTTCGACTTCTCCCGCATAATCACCAGGGAGTTCCGAATTTAGAAAATCTTCTTGTGGGCAAATAAGAATCGAACCGTTCGGCATTGCACTCCATGCTCCTACAATGGTCGCACTCCCAACAACCAGTCCTAAGTCTGTAACAGAATTATAAATTTTATATTTTACATCTTCTGTGCCAATTGTATTTGCAGTGCCACTTGGATCTATCCATACTGGCGCGTCAGAAGGCGAGGGCGCGGTTGTCCCATAATAAACTCCCGCTAACTCTCCCTAAATTGTATTGCCATTTGCAGCATGGGCTATAGCCCCAATTTTTAGTTTTGGTGGAGTAACAGTATCAGAAGTAAGATCAATAAGTGTATCTCCACCATATATAACCTTATTTATTGCCATAATCTAAACCTTATTTTAAAGCCTTTAAAGATTTAATTAATATGCTCATACGAGCTTTTGCAAAAGGAGAGCTAGATTTAGATAACTCTTCAATTTTTGCAATTAAAATTTGCTTATATTGCTCCATTATCTTCTCTCCTATTAAGCGGGCGCGACCGTACCAATAGTAACCGTTAAACCACCAGCGGCGTTATCAACACTTGAGTATGCAATTGCATTTACAGTAAACTAAGAGAAATAGTTATAATCGCCATCACCAGAAGGAAGATATGTTTTTGAAGTCGTATATGGAGTTACTGTTTTAGTAGTAGCTTTTACATCTTCACTACCACTCATTGTACCAGTAACACCAAGAATACTTACGCCTTCACGGATATTATCAGCAATAAGTTTTGCCTATTCAGTTGTACTAATACTAACAGTACCTGAACCATCATGATAGCCCTATGAAATTGTAACTGATTGTGCTTTTGTAGTAATTGAACCAACCTGCTGACCAATATTTGGCATAGTACCAGTAATTCTTGCGCCATCTTTATAAGCTGTTTTTGTGGCTAAAATTTCACTTGCGGCCGCAGTAGCATCAGAGGTATCAGCATCATATGTACAAGCACCGGATATTGGTGCACCATCAGCACCATGAGCGCTATAACCAGTTAATAAGTGCGCAGCATCAACGGTATCACTTGTTAAATCAATTAAAGTCTAATTACCATATATAACTTTAGATACGTATTCATTTGCCATATATTTTCACCTTACCCTATTGTAACGGTGTATCCGTTACTTAAATTTATTGTTTTTGCTATAGGAATTACATTAACTAAAACATCATCAATCATAAGTTTATCTTTGGTCTCAAGTACCTATGAATATACACGTGGTGTTACTTCATAATCACCTTCATATACATCATCTGTCTTAACTAATGTAACCTCTCCAAAATCAGTTGTAAAAATACATTCATTCTAAATAAACTTTGTTTTCAATGAGGAATTAACCTCATTAAAACTTACCTTAAGTTTCATTCCAACACCTCATCATTAATTACATCCCAAACTGATAATTTATATTTAGGTGTTGCAAGCGCGCGATCATCAGAGGTTAGAACTCTAAGCTGTACTTCTACATCATACTTGGATTTAAAATTAATTGTTTCTTCTTGTGTAAGTGTCACAGAAGCAAGATAAATCGTACCATCTTCTGTTTCCTTTGTACTAAAACTACAATCGTCCTTACTCTTCTAAAGAACTTCAACGCCCTATTGTGCATAATAAATATTTAATACCTTAAAAGTAGACGGGTCTAGAGTATCAAAAGTAAAAGTGTGAGTTGGGGTTGTCCCTCGAATCATAATTACTCACCCCTTACTCAAATAATGCATCTATTTCAGGATTAGAAATTGGCTCAGACCATGTAAGCTTATAATTAGTGGTATCTACTTTAGTTAATACAGCACCAGCTTTGCCACCAGGAATTACTTCATGAATATCATCCCACATAGTACTATTTGAAGTTTTTTTCAAAAACTGCCCAGATGAACCACCTGCGGGGAATACATCTATAGCCTCTGTAACCCAAGTATTTTGATTACTAAATTTTAAAAACTAGCCAGCTACTCTTGAAGGAGGAGAAACGATATAATTATCTGCGACTTGAGCATTAATATTAGCACGTGCCTAAGCCTAATATTGCGCCATTTTTGTTTCTACTTCATCTGAAGCAATTCCAAAATTATTAATATAAAAGGCTGAATCTTGTGCCCGACCAAACTAAACAGCGGTTAAAGGAATATTAGCTTGTATTGAGTCAATTTTATCAACAGTACTTACATTACCTGCCGCACCTGGGATACCAAATTCTAAATTTAAAGTAGCATCTGATGGTTCTCCACTAATACTAGCATTAACCCATGGAAGATCAGTAGCCCCAATCTGAGTAGCTGTTGCTATAGCAGAAGTAATAGCTCCTGGATTTCCTGTGTCTCCTTTTGGTAATCCAAAAGTAAAAGTTAGCTCTTTTTCGGATGGATCACCAGTAGCTACTGCAGAACCCCAGGCCGAGTCGCTAGGTTGTGCTATAACAGTAATGGTTTTTATATCTCCAGTATTTCCTTTTGAAGCTATTAACTACCAATAAGATGAACTTGCAACATTAGGCGTATGAGCTATATTATTTGTCTATAAAGAAACATAAGTACTTCCTTCATATATAACATTATCTAACTTGTCATAACTTTTAGTAGAACTCCATTCTCCTTTATATAAAGGCTGTACCCTACCAATCGCAGTTGAAATTGGATTAGCCATTATTAGCCACCTCCGTATCAATTATTACTCTTAGTTTTCCATTATCCGAACTTTCTATATCCTCACATATATCAAATTGTATCTAATCCGGTACTTCTACTGGTCTATACATCTATAATTCTCCAGTCTCAGGAATAATTTCAAAAGTCATAAAATTTACATTACCAGTACGTCCGCGTGGTAAATAAAAAGATAAATTAGTTGGATAACTAGAATCGTCTTTTATCACATAAGCTTCTTCGTCTTCATCAATTACGTGAGTGTCAACTGTTAAATCTTCAATAGCCTAACGACTAATTTCAGCCTATTCTGCATAATACTATGCATTATTATGATACTAAATATCACTATCAGTTATAACTACTCGAATTATATTTGACTAAAGAGGGTTACCGGTAATCGTAATACCGTAATCCTCCAAATTTACATCAATAAGAGTTGTATCACCCTATTCTACATTCCAACAAATCCTTGTACCATCTTCTGAAGGGCCAGTACATCTAAAAATAAAATACCTAGTATAACCAGGAGATTCACCAACATATTCACGAAAAATATTGCCATCTATGGTGCAGCTAAAAGTTTGACTACCTTCAATTGCATATGAAAAAGCACCCGCTATTACTGGAACTCCGCTTTTGGCGCCAACCGCCCAAGCTTCTGCTTCATTTAAAATTACATCCGCGTTATTTGTAAGATCTAAAATCTAAGAGAACTCATTAGAAGATACTACATTTTCAGCTATATTTGGCGAAGCCATTATAATAATTATAAATGAAACTGTAGATAAAACTTTTCGTTCACTACCAGTTCCCTAAACAAACAACACGTCTGCATAGGCACGACCAGCTGCGGCAAGTGTCTATTCAGTAAGCTAGATGTAAACTACATTTTCAGTATTATTAATAGTTGCATCGTTCCAGATAGCATATCCATCTGGTTTACGCACACGGTAAGAAGCGCTTATACCAGCAGGAATGGTCCAATCTTCTCCGTTTTCAGTTATATGAATTTTAATAACTCGACTTGCTTGATCGCCTTGCTTTGCTCCAACAGTTGTATACGCAGTATTTGAATTTAATTCAAGAGTTATTTCCTATAAAAATTCCACATTCTCACCACCTGAGATAAATTATCCCTCATAATAAAAGTGGAGGTTTTAAGTTTATTCCTCCACTTTTTGTATGTCTTTAATTTTCTAATAAATCCAATAATTTTATTAAATCTTGTTCTGTTAATTGTGTGGAACCAATAGTAATGTATCCTAGACCAGTACTATTCTAAATCTACTACAAAATAGACTATGCAGTATTTTTATATCCCTCAGTAACTTCCATATATGTCTAAGCTTTATCACGCGCAACCTATGCATCAGTAACTGCGGCACTACATGTACTAGCAGACTCTGCACTACTAGTTACATTCGCTTCCAAAGCAGCGAGAGCCTATTCGATTGTTGATTGCTAGCTTGGTGTAACTTCCTCGCTAGAAGGCTATGCTCTTTTTATTATTGGAATTGTTACCTAATATACTGTTTCACCGTCACTCATGCCAGTATGTAAATAAACCCAAGCATATACTGTTAAACCAGTTTCAAGACAACTATCTGGAATTAATACACCATTAACATTACCAATTTGTACAATAGCGTTCCCAAAAGGCCGATTAGCAAAATGAACCTCATAACTGTTTGGTAATTGTAAATCAATAAACTTTAAAATCTATCCATAATCATACTAATATAATTCTTTTGAAGTTATAGATTTCTTTTTGCCAAAAGAAACTTTTAATATATTATCCATACCAAATACCTCCAAATGGCATTAATCTCCATATAAAAGTGGAGGAACTATAATAAAAACTTGACTTTTTTAGAGAAATATGTTATAATATAAATAGAAAATGAAGGAGCGTCCCTATGTTTAATGTAAAGAATATTAAAAGTAAAGAAAATACAAAAGTTTTAGATGTATATTTGGATCCAGTTTTTGGAGTCACTATGTTTTTAATTTGGGAGAATGGAGGTTGGCGTTGGCGCCCTGCTTCCAATTTTATTCCGCCAAATTGGAAAGAAGAAAAATGAAAGTTATTAAATGCCCAGCTTGCGGCCGCACGCATAAAAATCAAAAATACTGTGTATCCTGTGGATGCTATTTACCTCCCTTATTAGAAGAGGAAGTAATAGATAATTATACATATATTTCCCCTCCACATAGTGATACTAATGCAACAATTATGTATAATAATTTGCGTAGTCTGGCGAATGCTTATGCGCAATCTGAACTTACAAATGTAGCAAACACTGTAAATTATGAAATGGAAAAATTGAGAAGTCAAATAAATGCAGATTACATAAAACTATCTCAATCTATACAAACACAATATCTAATTGATTCATTTACACCGTACATTAAATACGAAAGCATTAAAAGTCCTAAAGATTTAATAAAGTACCCAAAAATGCCTACGAAAAATCATTATGATTAATTTAGAGGTTACAAAATGAAGTGTTATCGAAATGGTGGATGCGGGCCATATGAAATGTATTCATGTAATGAATGTCCTGCTTCAAAACCAGAATATCTAAAAAGATATATTCTTAGTGACAAAGAAATTGAAGTAGAACGAAAAATGGCTAAACTAATAGAAAAATTGGAGAAATTAAATGACTGAAAATTATGGAATAAATGAAATACAATCCCTTTCCTTTCGGGAAGGAGTGCGTACTCGTATACAAATGTATCTCGGAAGCGATGACCTTGAAGGTACGTACCAAGCATTTAAAGAAATTATCAATAATTCCACTGATGAAGCAATCGCAGGGTTCGGCACAAAAATTGAAATTACAGTAAACGAAAAAGAAAACTCCATTCGTATTCGTGACTACGGACGCGGCGTTCCCTTCGGAACACGTGAAGATGGAGAAAATGTTTTGGTATCTATTTATTCCAAATCCCATACGGGTGGAAAATTTGAGGAAGGCGCATATAAAAATGCTTCCGGTCTCAATGGTATCGGCGCCAAGTGTGTATGTTTAAGTGCCTTACAATTTGAAGTTAATAGCTTTCGTGATGGAACTGAAGCAATAGCTTATTTCAAAAAAGGTGAATTATTTTCTTATAAAGAAATAGAAACTACAAAACCAAATGGTACTGAAGTTTGGTTTATTCCTGACCCCGAAGTATTTAAAACGGGTGAAATCGGCTATTCTTTTGATAAAATTTGTAATGATATAAAAAATATATCTTATCTATATAGTGGTATTACTTTTATAATTAAAAATGCTGAAACAGGTAAAGAAAATAAATATTGTGCCAAAAATGGTATCAAAGATTTTGTAAAAGATAATATTGAAAAACCACTTAATAAAACAATTATTTTTGATTCCGTTACTGATACAAACGGTGATAAACTCGAAATTGCTTTTCAATGGGGCGCGAAGAAAGAGCAGTCATACGTTTTTGTAAACGGACTCCTTTGTCCCGAAGGCGGCAGCCCCATCACAGGCGCAAAGACAGCCATTACTCGCACCTTTAATTCACTTTCAAAGCAGAATTTTGAGGGCGATAGTATTCGTCAAAATTTATTTTATGTCATTAACTGTTCTGTCGCTCAACCTTCGTTTGCAAATCAAACTAAATCCAAAATTAATAATACAAATCTGCGCACAATGGCCTCTAATTGCTTTTCAAATGCACTCAAATCTATGAAAACTCGTTATCCAGATGAATTTGAGAGTATCGTAGAGCTAATGAAAAAAGTCGCCCGTGCCGAAGCTGCGGCCGAGCGTGCGCGCAAGCAAGTTCTCGAAGCGACAAAAGAAATTGAGCGCAACCAGAAGAAATCAATGATTACCTCCGACAAGCTCTTTGATGCAGAAAAACTTGGACAAGATTCAATTCTTCTGATAGTTGAGGGTGACTCTGCGGCCAGCTCTATATCGAAGGCGCGCGATTATACCAAATATGGTATTATGGCAATTCGAGGGAAAATTATTAATGCATTAGCAAATTCAGAAGAAAAAACTTTCCAAAATGAAGAGATCAAACTTTTGTTAAGTGCAATGAATATTGTCCCTGGAAAGTACAATGCTTCTAAGCTTCGTTATGGTAAAATTGCTATCTGTACCGATGCGGATTCAGATGGAAGCCATATTGGACTTTTAATTATGGCCTGCTTGCAATATCTTGCACCACAATTTATCTCCGAAGGCCGCCTATTCTGGCTGCGTTCTCCCCTTTATATTATAAAGAATGGAAAAAATGAACAATACTATTTTACAGATGAAGAATTTAATAAACGAGGAAAAGTAGTTGGTGAAGTACAACGTAACAAAGGTCTTGGTGCTTTAACTCCGTCCCAGGCGCGCGCCTCAATGTTTTCACCTGACTTTCAGCGTCTTGAACCAATCATTCCGTCTGATGACTCAATTACTCTTTTGGAAGAGCTTATGGGAAAAGATGGAGATTATCGTAAAGATTTTGTATTCAATAAGATTGACTTTTCGGAGGTACGTGAGTAATGTATGTACAATTTTGTGACAG
>AUXO010906890.1_pt1 | contig 10039 bp, 12 predicted proteins | sample 768731 | NCBI WGS metagenome assembly AUXO01 (sample SAMN02715735, study PRJNA202380) | gut metagenome | biome: sheep rumen | host: Ovis aries | place: New Zealand: Palmerston North | reverse complement strand
GAAAGAGCACTTTCTCTTCTCGTTAATGAAAACAGAGACGATTATACTTATTATATGCTGCTTTTATCGGGCGATAATTTTAGTGAGCCCATGAAATTCATCATTTCCCCAAAATATACATATATACCCGGAGATGTGGATGAAAACGGTTATGTTGACGCAAGGGATGCAACATTGACAATGCAGTATTTTTTAAACAACAGCTTCCCTTTCACAAAAGGTCAGTTCCTTGCTTCCGATGTTGATGCAGACGGAAAAATAACCGAAAACGATTATCACCTTATATTTGAAAAAGCACTAAGGGCAGACAAAAATTTGCCCGATATATCTTGAAGCTGTTAGGCAGTGCATTTATCATTGCCTCACTTGCGTTTGCACTGCTTTTTACTCTTTCACTTTTTAAAGAGCCGAGAAGATTCAGAAACTGCATATACATTGTTCTTATAATAAACACTCTTTTATGCGGTTTCTATTGCATAAACGAAGATATATTTGATATAAAAATATATTTTGTGGTAATATTTTCCGTAATAATGCCCTTTTTGGCGTTTATTGCTTCGGCTTTGTTCATACTTGCCGGAGTAATTGCCGTCAAAAGAGAAGGAAAGACTCTTGCAAATGCACTCGGAATAATAGTCGGGCTCGGCTTTATGCTCTTAACCGTCAATTATATCCTTTTGGGAATCGGTACCGTAGGAAAGCTGAACATATTGTTTGCTTTACTTGCCCTTCCCTTTATATTTACATTTTTCGGGCTTTTTATATACTCGCAGATATATCTTTTTATGCCCAAATCCGTAAAAAAATGTAAATATATAATAGTTTGCGGCTCGGGACTTATAGGAGGAATAAAAGTGCCTCCACTTCTTGCCGCAAGGATAGACACGGGCGCTAAGGTATGGCTTAAAACAAACAAGAAGGCAGTTATAATTCTTTCAGGTGGACAGGGAAGTGACGAAAAACTCCCCGAAGGACTTGCCATGAAGAATTATCTTATTGAAAGAGGTATTCCCGAGAGCTGTTTGAGGCTTGAAGATAAATCAAAAAACACATATGAAAACATTAAGTTTTCAAAAAGGATAATAGACCGAGAAGCTCCGAACTGTGATAAAGTTATTTTTGTAACCAATAATTATCACGTTTTCCGCACGGGATTATTTGCAAAAGAACTTGGCTTAAAAGCCGGAGGTGTAGGCTGTCACACAGCTCTTTATTATCGTCCCGGTGCATTTATACGAGAATATATTGCCATATTGCAACATTACAAATCATATTTTATTGTTTTCGGAGTAATTTGGCTTGCCATTTCTTTATGGATCTCTTTTAGATTCTTTTAAAAAAACGACCGATGCCTCACCACAGCTTTATCGCCGTAGTGTTTTCGTTATCGGCGGTTCATTACGGATACTCATTTAAGGAGAAGATTATGTTTATAAAAAAATTGCACACTCCCGAGGGCGCAAAGGATTATTTGCCCGATGAGATGATGCTCAAAAAAGATACGGAAAAAAAGATAGAAAAGCTATTTGAACGCTATGGCTACAGCATGGTCAAAGCTCCGGTGGTGGAATTTTACGAAGTTTTTGAAAACACGGGTTCCGTATCGGAAAAAAATATGTATAAATTTGTAGATGCTGACGGCTCCTTAACGGTATTACGTCCCGATATGACGCCCGCAATTGCAAGAATTGCCGCAACATCTTACTCGAAGGAAGATATGCCCCTGCGTTTTTGCTACATTGAAGATATGTTCAGACGCAACAAAAACTACCAAGGAAAGCAAAGTCAATTCACGCAAGCAGGTGCAGAACTTATAGGCGAGGGAAGCGTTTATTCCGATGTGGAGATTTTGACACTTGCCGTTGAAAGTATGCTTTACTCGGGTGTAAAGAATTTTCGCATAGATATAGGACATTCCGACTTTTTGCCCGGTCTTCTTGACGAAGCGGGAGCAACGGAAGAGCAAAAGCAAAAAATAATTTTCGCAACGGAAAAAAAGGACTATGTTACCGTTTCGGAAACAGCCGATAGTCTTAAATGTAACGATAGCACAAAGGCCCTGATAAAAAGACTTCACCTTCTTATAGGTGATGAAGAAATGCTTGAGGCTACCTCAAAGATATTAACGGGGAAAAAGGCTCTCGATGCTCTCACATACCTAAGCGCGGTAAACAAATTTATGAAAGATCTCGGCTACGGAGAATATATTTGCTGCGATCTTAGCACGGTAGCTACCATGGATTATTATACCGGGCTTTGTTTCAGAGGATACGCAAAGGGAATAGGCTTTTCGGTAATTGACGGCGGACGTTATGACAAGCTTCTTTCAAGTTTCGGAGAGGACCTCCCCGCAGTTGGTTTTGCCATTAAAATAAACGACATAATGTCGGTTTCACAAAACCGCATAGAAAAGAAAAAATACGTAGTTATAGACGGAAGTATTTCCGTAAAAAGAGCAAGCCTTGCAAAAGAACTCAGAAATGCCGGTATTACCGTAATCACACTTTTTGACGGCTTATCATGTGATGAAATTTTAAAAAGACATTCGGATTGCACTCTTGCGGTTTATGCCGGAAATGAGATCGTTATAAGCAAAAACGGAGAGACAAAAACAGTTAAGGATGTTTCCGAAATAATAAAGGAGGTCCTGTAATGGAATATATAACATTTGCCCTTGCTAAGGGGAGACTTGCGGACATTACCATGGACCTGCTTGAAAAGATGGGTATAACTTGTGAGGAAATGAAGGAGAAATCACGTAAGCTCATATTTACAAACGAAGAGCTGAAATATAAATTTTTCCTTGCAAAAGCAAGCGATGTTCCCACCTATGTTGAATACGGTGCAGCCGACATTGGTATCGTGGGAAAAGATACCATACTTGAAGAAGGCAGAAATATATACGAAGTTTTAAATCTTAACACAGGCAAGTGTAAATTTGCCGTGGCCGGCTATGCCCAAGCAAAAGAAAAACTTCAAAAAAATAACGATTTGAGAGTTGCAACAAAATACCCCAATATTGCAAAAGAATACTTTTATAACAAAAAGCATCAAACAATAGAAATAGTGAAGCTTCACGGCTCTGTGGAGCTTGCTCCCATAGTGGGACTTTCGGATGTGATCGTTGACATTGTGGAAACAGGCTCCACCCTTAAAGCAAACGGTCTTGAGGTGCTTGAAGATATATGTCCCATTTCGGCAAGAATGGTCGTAAACAGAGTAAGCATGAAGCTTGAGCACGAAAGAATAGCCACTATTATAAACGGGCTTCAAAAACTTACGGAGGATGCGAAATGATAAATATTATTAAATACAGCGATACGGAGGGAAAAAAACTTCTCGACAAGTTTCTTTCTCGTTCTCAGCTTGAATACGGTGATGTTCAAAAAAAGGTCGATGCCATAATTTCCGATATAAAAGAACGCGGTGACGAGGCGTTGTTTTCTTACACCAAAAAATTTGACGGCTTTGATGTAAACAAGGATAATCTTCTTGTTACAAAAGAAGAGATAGAAGAAGCCTACGGTCTTGTTTCTCCCGAGCTTACGGATGTTTTGAAAAAAGCAGCGAAAAGAATAGAAGCTTTTCACCAAAAGCAGAAAATAAACAGCTGGCTTGAGCCGAACAAAAACGGTGAGATGCTCGGACAACTTATTCGCCCCCTTGAAACGGTTGGTGTGTATGTACCCGGCGGAAAAGCGGCATATCCTTCAAGCGTGCTTATGAATATTGTTCCTGCGAAGGTTGCCGGAGTGGAAAACATAATTATGACCACACCTCCTTCTAAGGAAGGAAAAATAAATCCCACCACCATTGTTGCCGCCGATATTGCAGGTGTGGACAAAATATACAAAGCAGGCGGCGCTCAGGCTATAGCCTCACTTGCTTTCGGTACTCAATCTGTACCTAAGGTTGACAAGATAGTCGGCCCCGGAAATATATTTGTCGCTCTTGCAAAAAGAAGCGTATACGGTTATGTAAACATTGACTCGGTAGCAGGCCCGAGTGAAATACTGGTGCTTGCCGACGAAAGTGCCAATCCCGAATTTGTGGCAGCGGATCTTTTATCTCAGGCAGAGCATGACGAGCTTGCTTGTGCCGTGCTTATAACCGTGAGTGAGAGCCTTGCAAAACAGGTTGCCGAAAAGATAGAGGATATGACGGCAAAACTTGAAAGAAAAGGAATAATAGAAAAATCAATAGAAAACTACGGTACGATAATAATCGTAGACGATATAGATACCGCCATAGAAATATCAAACAAAATTGCTCCCGAACATATGGAGCTTAGTGTAAAAGAGCCTTTCTCTTTGTTACCTAAGATACAAAATGCAGGTGCAATATTTATGGGACACTATACTCCCGAACCCCTCGGTGACTATATGGCAGGACCTAACCATGTGCTTCCCACAGGTGGTACGGCAAGATTTTTCTCCCCTCTTTCGGTGGATGATTACATAAAAAAATCAAGCCTTATCTCATTTAGCAAAGATGCTCTTTTAAATCTCGCAGATGATATAATACTTTTTGCCGAATCCGAAGGTCTCACAGCTCACGCAAATTCCGTAAAAGTGAGAAAGGATGGAAAAAAATGAGCAGAAAAGCATCTCTTCAAAGAAACACCTTTGAAACCTCAATAGACCTTTCGATAGATATTGATGGAAAAGGAATAAACAAAATAGAAACGGGCATAGGTTTTTTTGACCACATGCTTACACATATTTCAAAACACGGTTTTTTTGATTTGATGGTAAGTGCCGACGGTGACCTTGACGTAGACTGTCATCACACCGTTGAGGATGTGGGCATAACCCTTGGTAAATGTATTTCGAAAGCACTTGGAGACAAGTCGGGTATTACACGATACGGTCATTGTGTAGTGCCTATGGACGAAACACTCGTACTTTGTGCAATCGATATATCGGGAAGGCCTTATTTAGGCTTTGACGCACAATTCACACAGCCTGTATTAGGCATGTTTGAACTTGAATGTGTGGAAGAATTTTTCAGAGCCGTATCCGAAAATTCCGGAATGACAATTCATATAAAAGTTTTAAGCGGAAAAAACAATCATCACATTGCCGAGGGAATATTCAAAGCCTTCGGAAGAGCCCTTGATATGGCAACAAAAATCGACGAAAGAATTGACGGAGTAATGTCCACAAAGGGAATGTTGGAATGATAGCAATTATAGATTACGGAGTCGGAAATTTAAGAAGCGTACAAAAAGCATTTGAATTTATCGGAAGCAACGCTGAAGTAACAAGCGACATCGACACAATAAAAAAAGCCGATAAAATCGTACTGCCCGGAGTGGGAGCTTTTTCCGACGCCATAGACACACTAAAAAATAAAGGCTTTGATAAAGAAATTATTTCTTCGGTCAAATCGGGAAAGCCCTTTTTGGGCATTTGCCTCGGAATGCAACTTATATTTACAAAAAGCTATGAGTATGGTGAGCATGCAGGCCTTGACCTTATAAAAGGTGAAATAAAACTTTTACCCGATAATGTAAAAAAACCTCATATCGGCTGGAATGACCTGAACATAAAAAAAAGAGCTCCTCTTTTTGAAGGTCTGGGAGAACATCCTTATATGTATTTTGTACATTCATACTATCTTGAAACAACGGAAGATGTTGTTTCGGCAACCGTTAACTACGGAAAAGAAATACAGATAGCCGTTCAAAAGGACAATATTTTTGCGACCCAATTTCACCCCGAAAAAAGCGGAGATGCGGGTCTTATGATCTTAAAGAATTTCGGAGGCTTATAATATGCAGATTTATCCGGCGATAGATATTATAGATTCAAAGGCGGTAAGGCTTTGCCAAGGAAGCTTTGATGAGGTAACGGTTTTTAACGACTCTCCTGTTGATGCGGCAAAAAAATGGGTCGATGCCGGAGCCGATTTTATACACATAGTCGACCTTGACGGTGCAAGATACGGGAAAAGCTTTATTTCAGAAATCATAAAAGATATAAAGGCGAATTTTTCCGTTAAGATAGAAACGGGCGGAGGCGTAAGAAGTCTGAATGATGTGACCGAAAGAATAAATTCGGGTGCAGACAGAGTTATTATAGGTACTGCGGCTGTCAAAAACCCCGAGCTTGTAAAGCAAGCCGTAGAACTCTACGGCGACAAAATAGCCGTGGGTGTGGATGCAAAAAACGGAATGGTCGCAGTTTCAGGCTGGGAAGAGGTAAGCAATACCGAGAGCGTTTCTCTTTGCCTTAAAATGAAAGAAATAGGCATTAACACAATTATTTATACCGACATTTCAAAAGACGGTATGATGAGTGGTCCGAACTTAGACTCCACCAAAGAACTTATAGAAAAAACAGGTATGAATATAATTGCCTCAGGTGGTGTAAGTACACTGACAGACATTGAAAATGTGAAAAGAATAGGCTGTGCGGGTGTTATTATAGGAAAAGCACTGTATAACGGAGCTCTTGATATAAACGAGGTTCTTAAAATAAATTGGAATTAAAAAAATTTGATCTATCCGCTCTTATTCTCTCTTTTATCGGCGTAACCATAGGTTCTGCCATTGCCGCCTTTGCCATAGAAGAATTTCTTGTGGCAAGGAAAATACTTGATGGCGGAATTGTGGGCATCAGCATTATTATAAGCACTATTTCGGGCATTAAACTCAGTTTACTTATAGCCCTGTTCAACATACCGTTTTTAATATTGGGTCTTAAAATGCTGGGAAAGACCTTTGCATTAAAAGCAACCTATGCCATGATAATATTTTCCGTTTTTTTGGAAATATTTGAAAGATGGAAATATGTGACCGAAGACTCTCTGCTTGCAACCGTTTTCGGAGGCATTCTTTTAGGCACGGGCGTAGGTCTTGTAATGAGATGCGGCGGTTGCGTTGACGGAATAGATACGGTATCCCTGCTTATAAGCAAAAAAACACAGTTTTCCACAGGTCAAATAATCCTGTTTTTCAACCTTTGCATATATACGGTCGCAGGCTTCCTTTTCGGCCCCGACAGAGCACTTTACAGCATTTTAACTTATTTTATAACCTCAAAGCTTATAGATATGGTTGAAACCGGACTTGAACAAGGAAAAGCGGCAATGATAATAACCGATAACGGAGTGGAAATTGCCGACAAAATATATTCAAAGCTCGGAAGAACCGTTACACTTATGCAAGGGAAAGGCCTTATAAGCGGCGAAAAATCCGTTTTATATTGTGTGGTAACAAGACTTGAACTAAGCGAGCTTAAAAGAATAGTAAAAGAAGATGAAGGCTCCTCCTTTATGACTGTGACAGATGTTTCTGAAATAGTGGGAGCACACATCAAAAAAACACCGAAAATCAAACAAGAAACAGCAGAAAAAGGAAACGACGAAAATGCACACCAAGAGGATAATACCCTGTCTTGACGTTAAAAACGGACGAGTTGTTAAGGGTGTAAATTTTGTAAATTTAAAAGATACGGGAGATCCCGTAGAAATAGCCTCCTATTACAACAAATCATTAGCAGATGAAATAGTCTTTCTTGATATAACCGCCTCCTCGGATGCAAGGAGCATTATGCTCGATGTTGTGGCAAGAACCGCCGAGCAGGTGTTTATTCCCCTCACCGTAGGTGGCGGGATACGCACAATAGAAGATTTCAGAAAAATACTTTCGGCAGGTGCCGATAAAATATCGGTAAACAGTGCCGCCTTAAAAAGACCCGAACTTATAAACGAAGCTGCCGAACGATTTGGCAACCAATGCGTAGTAGTTGCCATAGATGCAAAAAGGCGACAAGGCGGAGGCTTTGACGTTTATCTTAACGGAGGAAGGGTAAACACCGGAAAGGATGCGGTGGAATGGGCGATTGAAGCCGAAAAAAGAGGCGCAGGAGAAATTCTTCTTACAAGCATGGACTGTGACGGAACAAAGGCAGGTTATGATATAGAGCTGACGAAAACCATAAGCCAAGCCGTTCAAATACCGGTAATAGCATCCGGAGGTGCGGGAGTTCCCGAACATTTCAAACAGGCTCTTACAGAGGGATGTGCCGAAGCAGCCCTTGCTGCAAGCCTTTTCCACTACAGAGAATTGGATATAAAAGATTTGAAAAAATACCTAAAAGACGAGGGTGTTCCCGTCAGATTGGAGTGATTTTCTTTGACAGAGCTTAAATATAACAAAGACGGTCTTATACCGGCAATAGTTCAAGATTACGAAAACAAAGAGGTACTTATGCTTGCCTATATGAATAAGGAAGCCTTCGAAATGACCCTCAAAACAGGGCTTGGCACATACTACAGCCGTTCAAGGCAGTCTCTTTGGGTAAAGGGTGAGACTTCGGGTTGTTTTCAGCATGTTAAAGAAATACGTTACGATTGTGATGCCGACACATTACTTCTTCTTGTCGAGCAGGAGGGAGCAGCCTGTCACACCGGAAACAGAAGCTGTTTCTACAGAAAAGCGGAAGAATTTAAAGGAGAATAACAAAATGAATATAGGAGAAGCACTTGCTGAGGAATTTGCCGTTATAAAGAACAGACAGCAAAATCCCGGAGAAGGTTCCTACACCTCATATCTTTTTAAAAAGGGTACGGATAAAATATTAAAAAAAATAGGCGAGGAAGCGACCGAAACCGTAATTGCCGGAAAAGGTGATAACGATGAAGAGCTTATAGGCGAAATATGTGACCTTATTTTCCACACGGAGGTTTTAATGGCTCAAAGAGGACTAAACTGGGATGATGTTGCCAAAGAGCTTACTCAAAGACGTCAAAAAGAAAATATGAATGTGGAAAAAGAAGCGAAAAGAAAAGCTGAAAACAGAACAGACGAATGTAAAATAAGCTGAAGGGAAAACCGATATGAAAAAAATTATACTTGCAGGAGCGCTTACGGCGTTGCTTCTTTGCGGATGTTCCGCTAACAACACAAATAACGCAAACACAGGAAGCGAAAATATAAATATACAAGAAGCAAAGGCGGAACAGCCCGACTATACACCCTTACTTGACAACTTTGCCAAAATGCTTACCGGAAAGGCTACAGGCGAAGAAATAACGGGAATGATGCTCCCTGATGCAATTGTTGACAAGGGAATATCCGAACTTGTGAAAAACGGAGAGTATTCTTCCGAAGAGGAAGCAAGGACTTCTTTCTACGAATATATGAACAACATTGCCGATGCCGACCCCAACTTTGCCGAGCTCAGAAAAATAGGCGATGCAGGCGGCGAAGTGTCGTATGATGTTTTAACGGACGAAGATCTTTCTTCAGATGCCATCAAGGAAATTGAAAACGCTCTTAAAGAGTCTTTCGGAATGGAAGAACTTACAATAGATGCGGTAAAACATCTTAAACTAAATGTAAAGGTAATGGCTCAGGAAACGGAATCCGACTTTAATATCTTCCTTACGGACGGAAAATGGTATATAGATATGGATTCAATGGATCCCGCTCATACCACGGAGCCGGTCACAAAATAATGAAAGAGATAGATATAACCGATATAGGTGATTTCAGGATAGGTAACTTTTCCGACAAAAAAAACGCAACTGGAGTTACTGTAATAATTAAAGAGGACGGAATGTGTGCAGGTGTGGATATAAGAGGAGGAGGCCCTGCCTCAAGGGAGACCCCTCTTCTGTTTCCCGTAAGCGATGCACAAAAAATACACGCCCTTGTTCTAAGCGGAGGCTCTGCTTTCGGTCTTGATGCTTCCGCCGGAGTTATGCAATACCTTGAGCAAAACGGCATAGGACTGCCGACAGGCTTTGCAAATGTTCCCCTTGTTTGTCAGAGTTGCATTTTCGATTTATCCGTAGGAAGCGCTTCCATACGCCCCGACAGAGAAATGGGGTATGCAGCCTGTGTTGACAGCGAAAAAAACATTCCTCTAAGAGGCAACAACGGAGCAGGAACAGGAGCTTCCGTAGGTAAAATAAAAGGTATGGAGCGTGCCATGAAATCCGGTATAGGTATTTATGCCGTGGAGCACGGAGAACTTAAAATAGGTGCGATAATTGTTGTAAACGCACTTGGTGATATATTTGAAGACGG
>AUXO010529412.1_pt1 | contig 10039 bp, 17 predicted proteins | sample 768731 | NCBI WGS metagenome assembly AUXO01 (sample SAMN02715735, study PRJNA202380) | gut metagenome | biome: sheep rumen | host: Ovis aries | place: New Zealand: Palmerston North | reverse complement strand
GAAATTCCGTCTTTTATATAATAAATTAAGATTTATCTTTTCCATCTTGAACACCTATCAAAAAACCCAGTAAAATCAAGGCTTTGAAGGTGTTCAAGATAACAATTTCATCTTGTACACATCTTGTACAAACTTGAACTTTTTTACAATGTCACATCTTTTGGAACCGCCATAGCTGGTTGTGGTTCTGGTTTCAGTTTAGCATTCAGTGCCTTGTTCCATTTGGTAAACCCTGAAGAACCGCCCTGTTGCTGATTTAGGACAATAGCCTTTTGCTGTCCATTCGATTCATAACGGATCACATACATACACTTGGTGACTTTCTTCTTCCCGGCGGTCATAGCCCCGACAATCGCGCCCTTGGTGCCAAATAGGAGATCACCAACAATAGCGCGGGCAATCGCTGATTCATCTTTTTCACTTTGAAACAGCTCGTTCTTGGCGGATATGATCTTTTCAATTGGGAGATGAATTGTTGACTGGTTCTTGAATGCTCTTGGAGTAAACACAATTTCTGTATCTGTCAGCATGAGCGATAGCGCCCAACCTTCATGATACTGATCAATACCGGCAAGATGTGTCATAAACAATTCGTTTTTCTTTGGAAACAGCAACCCCATAATCTCACCGCCTTTTACTTAATATCAGACTGGAAGGCAACGGCCTTACCAAGGACTGTCACATGATTGAGTTCTTCACCAACATACACCAGCGGTTCGAATTGTGGATTTTCAGCTTGAAGAACAAGTTTGTTTGATTCCGGGTAATAATAAAATCGTTTCAATGTGACTTCATTATCAATCAGCACGGCGGCAATTTCGCCGTTATCAACCATCTCTTGTTTCCGAATGAACACAATATCCCCGTTGTGGATTCGGGCGTTAATCATACTGTCACCCTTTGCCCTGACACAATAATCACACTTGACTTTTGCGCCCACTTCAACATACGCTTCAAATTCTTCATTGGCTTCAATCGGTTTTCCGCAAGCTATAGCCCCAATAAGCGGAACACGTTGTGTGGTGATGGCACTGATTCGATCAGGAACATTCCGTTCCATTGGCACGTCAAACCCCATCAACCACGCTTCCGAAACATTCAGGCCGTGCGCCAGAACTGTCAGCTTTTCTCTTCCGGGTTCTGATTCACCGGTCAGATAGTAATGAATATCATTCTTCCTAAGTTTGATCCCGTATTCTTCAGCGTATGGAAGGCATTTATTCAGAATATCCACTTGTTTATATCCGTTTACGTCCATGAGATAGCGCAATCGCTGGGCTGTATTGGACTTCATGGCAATTCCCACCTTTCTGTATTAGTTGAATCCTAACTTTCAACTTATCTGTACTATATCACAGCATGAAAATAAATTCAATAAAATTGAACATAAGTTATTGACAAGTTAACTTCAAAGGCGTATCTTATAAGCATGAAGTTCATCAGTAATGAACTTAACCAAATTGAAAGCCGTTTGCAGACGGTCAGCCAGAAAGGATGAATAACATGAAATACAAAATGATGGGACATTGGGATGTGTACAACATTCGGAAGATGTGCATTCAGCATGAGTTCTATACATGCGGAACAGAAAAGCAGTATTTAAACATGATGAATTACGTGGAAACACACGAACCTACAACAGAAGCCATCGAGCATGTCGCTAAAGATATTATCAACCACAGTTCTGTTGAAGATGATTTTTCAATCAATTACATGATGTACATCATAGCAAATGAAGTCGTGAAGTTCTTCTTTGTTGAACAGTGAGGGGGGATTAGAATGGCAGGTATCAGAAAGTATTTTGTCAAAGAAAGTTGGATTTTCAATCTGGAATCCATGGATGACAAATTGCATTGTATCAAGTATGACTTGGAAGATGAAAAGATTAGTTTTCCGCTTACAATTGCGGGAACTGAGATAACAGATTTTGATGATCTGGATGATCTCATCAATGAATGCGAAACACTTCAATGGGCGGCAAAGTCCGGTAAAGTTACCGGAAAAGAATTCGGGAGAATAAAAGAAATTGTAAATTGGAGAGTTGAACAAAGATATTTTCGGTGTATCGCAAACGGAATGAAAGAAAAGGACGCTGGGGCGTGCTTTTCTGATTTATAAATTTTTTTGAAGTCCCCGGCACAAAAGCCGGGGATTTGTTTTGTATGAAGGTTCATTGTAAATGAAATTTAATTCAATAAAAATGAATTTATCTATTGACACCGCATTGTCGCAGTCGTAAGATAAGAGCATGAAGTTCATTAATAGTGAACTTCACCTTTGCAAAGGTAATCGAAAGGATGGATGACGAAATGGCACAGAGTTTGAAACCAGTGATTGATAAGCTGGAAGATATTTTTGATAAAGCCAACACCTATTTCTATCATGGAAATCTGAAAAGACCGGTCATCACAGTTTCGCCGGATACTGCAAACGCTTATGGATGGTGTACAGCTTGGAAGGCATGGGCTGACAAGGAAGATGCCAAAATTGACGAAGGGTATTATGAAATTAACATTTGCTCTGAATACCTTTCAAGACCAATTGAACAGGTTATTGGCACACTGCTTCATGAAATGGTTCATCTTTACAATCTTCAGGAAGGCATTCAGGACACAAGCCGTGGCGGAAAGTACCACAACAAGAAATTCAAGGCTGTTGCTGAAGCTCATGGGCTTACGATTGAAAAAGATGAAAAGTATGGATGGACAAAAACAAGCCTGAATGAAGATGGGGAGAAGTTTCTTCAATCCCTTGGTGATTTTAAGTTTGATCTGTTCCGAAAGAAGATTCCGAAAATCGGAAAAGCCGCAAGTAAGCAATCCAGCCGGAAGTATGTGTGTCCGATGTGTGGCGCAATCATCCGGGCAACCAAAGAAGTGCATGTGATCTGTGCTGACTGCAATGAAGAATTTGAAGAAGATGTGTGAAAGGTGGTGAGCAAGTGTCAAAATCATATGGCCAGATGGTAAGCCTTGATGTCGCTATTCAGTGGGCGCAATCCATGCCTGATAGCGCAGACAAGCAACACAGTATAAACCGGATGCGCTACGAAAGGGACAAGGCAGTTCCTGTCACACCAAAATTTCATAAAGGCATGTATGGCCACAAATACGACACTTATACATGCGGGAATTGCGGTACACGGATCACAGAAGCGTGGTGGCGATACTGCCCGAATTGCGGTTTTGCCATTAAAAAATAACAGAAAGGGGTGAATGGTATATGGCTTATGAGTATAGGAAACTGATTGGAAGAATCATTGAGGTTTGCGGAACCCGTGCAGAATTTGCAAAGCAGATGGGGCTTTCCGAAAGAACAATATCCATGAAGCTGAATGGGAAGATTGATTGGAAGCAATCGGAAATCCTGAAGGCCGTGGAAATTCTTGGAATTGATGATTCCGAAATTCAGGAATATTTTTTTACACTGAAAGTTCATTGACAATGAACTTTCAAGAAAGGATGAGTGTCAATGTTTGCAGACAATATGAAAAAACAGATGGCTGTCCACGGAATTACACAGTCCGAACTTGCCAAGATGACAGGAATCGGGCGTTCTTCCATCAGCCAGTATCTTTCAGGTAAGAACGAACCCACGGATGAAAGGAAAAGCGTTATTGCTGAAGCCATAGGATGCCGGGTGGTTGATCTGGATGCCACGGAAACAACATCATTTCCAGTTGATACAGATTCCAAGATGAAGCGTCTTAGCGTGGATCAGGCAGCAAGGATGCTTGGAATGAATCATGAAACGGTCAGGAAGGGATTACGTCAAGGCGTTTTCCCGTGGGGCTATGCAATCAAGACTTCAGAAAATCATTGGGTTTATTTCATCAATGCTAAGAAGTTTGCAGAAATTGAAGGAATTGCAGTTTGAGAAAGGCGGTTTGTTTTATGGCTGAAGTAAAAGGTTTCAAAGTGTTCAACCCTGATTGGACTTGTAGAAACAAACAATACACTTGCCCCGGTAAGTTTGAAGAAGATGTTACACCGATGATGTGTAACACCGGAATGCACTTTTGCCGCCGTGCGACTGATTGCTTCAATTATTACAAGTTTAACCCTGAAAACCATGTTGCTGAAGTAATCGCTTACGGTGACATTGCTGAAAATGGTGATAAGACCTGCACGAACAAACTTGAAATAGTGCGTGAAATCCCTTGGACTGAAGTTCTTGAAATCGTGAACATGGGGAAATCGTGTACCGGTCTTTGCAACAGCGGCGATTGGAACAGCGGCAACCGGAACAGCGGCAACCGGAACAGCGGCGATTGCAACAGCGGCAACCGGAACAGCGGCGATTGGAACAAAACTTCTTTTTCCAATGGATGTTTCAACACGGAAGAACCTGAAGTGTATATGTTCAATAAACCTTCAGGAATGACTTACAGACAGTGGTTGAATTCGGATGCCCGATATCTGTTAAAACAAATTCCGCATTGGTGTCTTTCGTGGGTATGGTCTGAAGATATGACCGATGAAGAAAAGAAAGCACACCCGGAACATGAAACAACCGGTGGTTACCTGAAAAAGTTGGATGAATCCGACAATGCGCAAATTTGGTGGAATGGTCTGAATGAACATGACCGTAATGTGATCAAGGCTTTACCCAACTTTGATGCGGTGATCTTTGAAAAATGCACCGGTATCAAGATTGGTGGTTGATATGGGGAAGGTTAATTTACTACCCCACCAACAAAGGGTCATGCAACAAACCGCTGGGTTTGATAATGTGGCAGACTACGTAGACATGGGTGGCGGCAAAACCTTCATTGGTTCCGAACAAATGAAACGGTACGGATGCCACATAAATCTTGTGATTTGCCAGAAGTCAAAGGTTCCCGATTGGGTGGAACACTTCAGCACCTACTACAACTATTCTGTTTGGGATTTGACAAAGCGTGGCGAATTGGATGCATGGCACTTATTTGACGGCGGATTGAAGAAACAGCCGTGTGTACTGGTGATCAATTATGAATTGGCATACAGACGCCCCGTATTGGCGAAATTAGAGCATTTCACGTTGATGCTGGATGAATCTTCAATGATTCAAAATGAGCACGCTAAACGGTCAAAATTCGTGCTTCAGCTTCACCCCAAACACGTGATTCTCCTATCAGGAACACCAACAGCCGGGAAGTATGAGCGCCTTTGGTCACAGGTTCGGTTGCTTGGATGGAACATCAAGAAAACAACGTACTATTCACAGTTTGTTGTTCAGGACTTCATTGATGTTGACGGTTCCGGTTTTAAAATTCCGGTGGTCATAGGATACAAAAATGTTGACCGCCTGAAACGGAAACTTGCCGAACACGGCGCGGTGTTCATGAAAGCCGAAGAATTCGGTATTGATCTTCCAGACATGAATGAAATCACTGTCAGGGTGAAGACACCGGCAGCATATAAGCGTTTCATGAAAGACCGTGTGGCGTGGGTGGAAGGCAAACAACTTGTTGGAGATACGACATTGACCATGCGGATGTATGCGCGGCAGATATGCGGACAGTACAACCAATCCAAGTTGGATGCCGTGCGTGACCTGATTGAATCCACGGATGACAGAATCATCATATTCTACAACTTCAATGATGAGTTGAACAAACTGTTGAACATCGTTGAACAGTTGAACAGGCCGGTGGCGGTCGTGAATGGCGAAAAGAAAGACCTTGAACCATTTGTCAAATACAGTGATTCAGTGGCGCTGATTCAGTATCAGGCCGGTGCAATGGGGCTGAATCTTCAGGTTGCCAATAAGGTGATCTATTTTACCCTTCCTGACAGGTCAGAACTGTTTGAACAGTCGAAAGCCCGCATTCATCGAATAGGACAGCACAGGCCGTGTTTTTACTATTACCTGATGTGTCCCGGAACTGTTGAAACAAGGGTTCTGGAAACCCTGAAAATGAGAAAGGACTATACAGATGCATTGTTCAAGAAGGACATTGAGGAAAATTGAATACTTAATTTCAAGATGTGCAGATGCAGTAATGATTGCTGGTGCCATTTATATCTTTGGGGCAGTTGGAAATATGGATTATGCGACTGAAGCACATATTCCAGATGATCCGCATACCGTGCCGCTGCTTATCACAGGATTCATATTCATGAGCGGTGGATATTTGTACAAACGACTGATTGGGGAATTGTGAAATGGAATTTGATGTTCAGAAAATCCGTGGAACGCACAATTGGGTGGTCATTCACAATGGCAATGTGGTTCCTTTTACGGTTGGAGATAAGCACACTGCACTGAAAATGGCCGCCACGATGAACGGGATCACGCTGAAAGAGTTCCTTAGAATTCGGAAAGGCGGCAAGAATGGCTGAAGAAAAGAATCTTGAAAATCGGCTGAAGAAATGGCTGCACAAGATCGGTGTTTATCCAGCCGGTTTTCCTGAAGACAAGATGACGGTCAATGCCATTGGCTGGTATTTCAAGGTATGGGGTGGTGGATATCAGAAAAGCGGTATCCCTGACATGATCTTAAATATCAACGGTCACTTTCTTGCAATCGAGCTGAAAGCCCAAAATGGTAAGCCGTCAGAACTTCAGAAGCTGAATACCAACAGGATCAGGGACAGCGGCGGTGATGCGTGTTTCCTTTACCCGTCAGGGTTTGAACGGTTTCAGGGTGATCTGATGGCGGGATATTGGGAAACCACCAACGGCAGGGCGTTCAAGAAACTTGATGATATTTACAAGTGATAGAAAGGATGAATGACATGGAACTGGATAACAAGAAATATGTGGTGGATGCGCTGCTATCTACCAACCGGGAAGGAATGGATGAACTGGTGAAGTATATGGATGAAATCGGTTTCTTCCATGCACCGGCAAGTGGCGGGAATCATGAATGCTGTGAATTCGGATTAGTTCAGCATACCCGGAACGTCATGATGAACGCTGAAAATATTGGCTATGCGCTTCTTGGAAAGAACCGCTATGAGGAAATCAGGCCAAGCGTGATTATTGTTTCCGCGCTTCATGATCTTGGCAAGTGCGGCGATTACGGTCAGGCGTTGTATATTCCGAACATGATCAAGAACAAGAAGTTCAAGAAATCTGACCCGGAAGCTGAACCGGAATATGTTCAGAGTGAAGCAAAGCCCTATGAGAGAAACAAGGCGCTGTGTGCAATCCCGCATTCCGTGAGGTCAATCAAGCTTGCCACGCTATTCATTGACCTGACTGATGATGAAGAGTGGGCGATCTACGCACACGATGGACTGTATGACCATGCAAAGTATCTGATCCCAGGACACGAAACACCGCTGCTGATGATTCTTCATTGGGCTGATCTTTGGGCGGCTAAAGTAACAGAAAAGAAGGACTCTGAAGGTGAAAATTAAGTGTATCTGCCCTGTTTGTGGAAAAGTCTTTTTCCAATATCCAAGTCGTGTCAAGCAAGGGATTGAATGCTGTTCACGAAAATGCCAAGGTGTGCGAATGCGGGGAGAAAACAATCCAAATTTTAAGCAAGGTTTTTCAATAAATCAGTGGGGATACAAAATGATCAACATTAATGGTCATAAGGTTTATGAACATAGATATGTGATGGAACAGTATTTAGGACGAAAGCTGAAGCACGGTGAAGAAATACATCATATTGATGGCAACAAGCTGAACAATTCTATAGATAATCTTCAGCTATTAACTACAGCAGAACATAGAAAATTGCATGTTGACCCAAAAACTGGAAAACATGTGCCATACGTTCAGGAAGTTAAGGCGAAGGGAAATAAATCACAAGAAAGTGAGGGAAAGTGAAATGGCTATTGGCGTACTGGTATTAGGGGAATCCGGCACAGGAAAGACGTATTCTATCAAAAACTTCAAGCCGGAAGAAGTGAAGATTTGTTCCGTAGTTAAACCCATCCTTCCGTTCCGTGGGAAATATGACATTGTGAAGACCCCCACGGCAAAGGACGTTATCAGGGAGCTGAATAACACCAAAAAGAAGAACATTGTCATTGATGATTTTCAGTATATCCTTGGTCTTCCTATGATGCACCGGATCGGTGAAAAGGGATGGGAGAAATTCAATGAGATTGAACAGGGATATTCTGATGTACTGGAAGCACTGAACGATTTGCCGGATGACACCATCGTTTACCTGAACAGCCACACTGAAACAGATGACTATGGCAAGCGCAAGATCAAGACCGTTGGTAAGGCGCTGGACAAGTACATCACAGTCGAAGGCTTGTTCATGGTGGTGCTTGGTACAGAGGTCATTGATGACAAGTATTACTTTGTCACACAGAATTCCGGCAACGACACCCTGAAGACACCTGAAGGAATGTTCCCTTCCAAGTTTATTCCCAATGATCTGAAGTATGTGGAAGACAAAATCCGCAACTACTACTTCATGGATGGGGCAAAAACAGATGAACAGATTGCCGCTGAAGACAAGGAAAACACGGTCAATGAAGATGAGGTGAAGCCAAAGCGCGGCAGACGTGGCAAGCGTTCTGATTCTGCTTCTGATAGTGAGAAGAAGGAAGAAGCAGAAAGCACGGAACCGGAAACGGAGAAACCGAAAGAACGCAAACGCAAGGAAAGGACGGTTGAACCCACACCGGAAATTCTGACAAAGGACACCTATTTCTATCTTGCCGATGATGTCAATGTTGTGAAGAAACATGCTGGTGATCCAGTGCCGGAACATGCAGTTGAAATCACCAAGGAACAGTTCAATGCCGGACTGGATGCCATTTCAAAACATGCGTCAGACGATGAGGTAAGAACGGCTATTGATTCCGCTGCCTTTATGAATATCCCTGAAGGAACGGATGAAGAAGTCCCGTTTGAAGAATTGCCTGAAACCCCGCCTATGCCGCGCGCAAGCCGCCGCAGAAGGAAGGCGTGATGATCTGGTGGTTCATCCTTGGTTGGGTGCTTAGCAGCCTGACCAAGGAACCGGGGAGTCGGGTATTCTTGTTCACGCTGATTGTACTGTTGATGATTTTATTTTCAATTTAAGAAAGGACATAAGACAATGAGTAACATTTGGGATGATTACCAGAAGACAGTTGATGAAGACGCACTTCAGAAGGATATCAAGGAAGCAAGGAAGAATACCTTTGATGACCTTCCAAAGGGCAAGTATCACGTGGAAATGAATAAGCTGGAAATGAAAATGTCCAAGACCGGCAAGCCGATGGTTTCCATTTCCATGAAGGTGATTGACGGGGAACACAAAGGCCGTCTGATGTTCATGAACCGTGTGATTGGCGGTACAAAGAATGATGCCAGAATGATTGCTGGAATTGAAACTTGGCTTTCAAAACTGGAAGCAGAAGATGACAGCGGAGAACTGATTGACGTTAAGTTCAGGGATTACCCGCAGTTTGCTGACCTTGTAATGGATATTGCGGAAGCAGTCGATGACATGGGGCTTCAGTATGACGTGGACTATGATGACAAGGCTTTCAACAGCATTGATATTTTAGGGGTTCTGGAATGATTTTCGCCCTTCCGGTTTCGCACTCAAATAAGGGTGTCGGAATCGGGGGGTAACTGGAAAGGGGTAAATGGCAATGATTTTCTATGATTTTGAGGTGTTCAAGCATGATTGGCTTGTTGTCGTGTCTGACACCAAAACAAAAAACATTTTCCCAATAATCAACAGCCCCGAAAAACTGAAGGAATTCTATGACAGGAACATCAATGATATCTGGGTTGGCTATAACAGCCGTCACTATGATCAGTGGATTCTGAAATGTATCCTTTGCGGCCTGAATCCCAAAGAACTGAATGACTGGATCATCGTTGAACGAAACGAACCGTGGCAATTCAGTTCTTTGATGCGGAACATTCCGCTTAACAACTATGACTGTATGCCGAACCCGCCCATTGGCCTGAAAACATTGGAAGGGTTCATGGGTTCCAACATCAAAGAAACCGATGTGCCATTCAACATTGACCGGAAGCTGACACCAGAAGAAATAGATCAGACGGTTTACTATTGCCGCCACGATGTGGAAGAAACCATGAAGGTTTTCATCCAGCGGAAGTCTGAATTTGATGCACAGTTTGG
>AUXO017627751.1_pt1 | contig 10040 bp, 7 predicted proteins | sample 768731 | NCBI WGS metagenome assembly AUXO01 (sample SAMN02715735, study PRJNA202380) | gut metagenome | biome: sheep rumen | host: Ovis aries | place: New Zealand: Palmerston North | reverse complement strand
GAAGAAGAGCGGAAGGCTTTAGAGGCGTGGGAAAAAGCGCAGGAGAGAAAGGAAATGGAGGCTGATGCTCAGGCGATAGAAGAATCAAAAGCTCAGTCTGTCAGTGAGGAGGCTTCTCAGACGGATGGTATGGTGCCTTTAAAACCTAATGAGAAAACTCGCTTCTTTAATCCAGACGGTTCGGTGGCACGCCATCGTATAGTGAGTGTCAGGAGTTACTCTGAAGCTTTTCCAGATGGACAGGATACTCAGATTCTTGCTGCTCAGAAATGGGGCGTTTCACCTGTTCAAAACCGTTCTGAGGCAGAAAATAGAAAGGCGGAACTTGTCTTTGTCGGAAGTAATCCCTATTTTTATGTAGAGCCTCTGTATCAGAGTATTCCTTATCTTGTACCGAGGGCTTCCTCTGTATTGCAAGACATAGGGCGATGCTTTTTCGATAGCTTACAGTTGAAGGGATTGCCACTACATAGGATTATTATTACCAGTGTTATGCGCACAAAGGATGATGTTGCTCGACTTCGCAGCCATAATGGAAATGCAACAGAAAACAGTTGCCACATGTATGGTACAACATTTGATATCGCTTATAATCGATATTTGCGTGTAGAGGAAAACGATAGTGCATACTCAAAGCGACGGACGGTAGCTGATGTTCGACTGAAACAAATTCTTTCGGAAGTTCTTAACGATCAGCGGAAAAATGGAAATTGTTATGTGAAATACGAAGTGAAGCAAGGGTGCTTTCATGTTACAGTCCGTTGATTCTATTTCTTAGTAAATCAGAATAAAAAAAACTTTCACTATTCACATAAAGGAGGGGACTGCCATCAAGGCCAGTCCCCTTCTTTATGTGTTTGAGAATGATGGTCTTATCTCAAATCAGCTTATCTCTTGTTCAAGGCAAGGTCAACCTCTACAGCGATGGAAACGGTAGCACCTACCATCGGGTTGTTACCAATACCCAGGAATCCCATCATCTCAACGTGAGCAGGTACAGAGCTTGAACCGGCAAACTGAGCATCAGAGTGCATACGTCCCAGTGTGTCAGTCATACCATAGCTTGCAGGGCCTGCGGCCATGTTGTCTGGGTGCAGTGTACGGCCAGTACCGCCACCAGAAGCAACTGAGAAGTAGGGCTTGCCTGCAAGAACGCGCTCCTTCTTATAGGTTCCGGCAACAGGGTGTTGGAAACGTGTGGGATTGGTAGAGTTACCAGTGATGGAAACATCTACGTTTTCCTTCCACAAGATGGCTACGCCTTCGCGAACGTCATCGGCACCATAGCACTTTACTTTTGCGCGAGGACCATCGCTATAAGGAGTTTCCTTAACAACCTTCACCTCACCTGTATAGTAGTCAAACTGTGTTTGAACATAGGTGAAGCCATTGATACGGCTAATAATCATGGCAGCATCTTTACCCAGACCATTCAAGATAACGCGAAGGGGCTTCTTGCGAACTTTATTTGCTTTTTCAGCAATCTTGATAGCACCCTCTGCGGCTGCAAAACTCTCATGACCTGCGAGAAATGCAAAGCACTCTGTCTCCTCGCGGAGCAGACGGGCTGCCAGATTTCCATGGCCGATACCAACTTTACGGTCGTCAGCAACACTTCCTGGGATGCAGAAGCTCTGCAGACCTATTCCGATAGCCTCAGCGGCCTCAGCTGCATTCTTAACACCCTTCTTGATGGCAATAGCAGCGCCACAAACATAGGCCCACTTTGCATTTTCGAAGCAGATGCCCTGTGTGTCTTCACACATCTGATAGGGGTCAACACCTGCTTTTTCACAAATCTCATTGGCTTCTTCGATGCTGGCGATGCCATTCTCGTTCAATGCAGCAAGAACCTGCTTGATACGACGCTCGTAACTCTCAAAACTTACTTTTCTTATCATAGCTTGGTTCCTCCTTTATTCTTTTCGTGGGTCAATAGCTTTAACAATTCCCTGCTCAGCAGTTGTGCGTCCGTAAGAGCCAGTGAACTTCTTCACAGCTTCGTTGGCATCCATTCCGTTTTTGATGGCTTCCATCATCTTGCCAAGGTGTACATACTCGTATCCACATACTTGATTGTCCTTGTCAAGGAATTGTTTAGTGATGTAACCTTCTGTGAGCTCGAGATAACGTGTGCCTTTAGCAACGGTTCCATAAAGAGTACCAGTCTGAGAGCGAAGCCCCTTACCCAGGTCTTCCAAACCAGCACCGATGACAAGACCACCCTCAGAGAAAGCACTCTGCGTGCGGCCATAAACAATCTGCAGGAACAATTCGCGCATAGCGGTGTTGATGGCATCACAAACGAGATCGGTGTTCAGAGCTTCCAAAATGGTTTTTCCGGGAAGTATTTCTGATGCCATAGCGGCAGAGTGAGTCATACCGGTACAACCGATTGTCTCCACCAGAGCTTCTTGAATAACCCCGTCTTTAACATTCAGCGAAAGCTTACAAGCGCCCTGCTGAGGAGCACACCAGCCAATTCCGTGGGTGTAGCCCGAAATGTCTTTAATCTCTTTGGCCTGGATCCATTTTCCCTCTTCTGGGATAGGAGCAGGACCATGGTTGGGGCCTTTAGCCACAACGCACATGTTTTCAACTTCCTTTGAATAAATCATATTCGGTTAGAAATTTAGTTAAATAATGTTTGAATACCTATAAATTGTGGGGCAAAGTTACTAAAAAGCAACGAGAATACCTAATTCTGATATGTCTTTTTTGAAAAAAAGATGTAATATTCTTTAAAAAGAGTCGTTATTTATATGCTTATGAGTGAACAGACGCGTACTGAAAGTTACTCTCACATTTTAAAATATACCAGCCTTTTTGGTGGTATTCAGGGACTGAGCATTCTCATCGGAGTGCTCCGTAACAAGCTCGTTGCCGTTTTGCTTGGCCCGGGTGGTGTCGGTCTGCAGGCATTGTTTAATTCAACGGTTAAGCTTTTGGGCGATTCTACAAACTTAGGGGTTCCGATGAGTGGAGTCAGAGAGATTTCTTCTGTTTATGATGAAGGAGTCGAAGAGCGCATGAGCTATTCTGTAAAACTGATACGCTCTTGGAGCTTACTTGTTGCCATTGTCGGTACTATGTTGTGCATAGTAATGAGTCCTTTGCTCAATCTCTTTTCTTTTGACTGGGGAGACCATACACTCCACTATATGGCTCTTTCTCCTGTTGTCGGTATGACGGCTGTTATAGGTGGAGAACTATCTATCCTCAAAGGAATTAGAAAGTTGCGCGATTTGGCTGTTACTTCTGTCTTGACGGTGTTGGTATCCTTGCTTCTTTCAGTTCCTTTGTTTTTTATTTGGCGTGAACGTGCTATCGTGCCAGTTATGATATTGGCTTCTTTTGCTCAGCTGATAATTGTTATGAAAAGGTCATGCAGGCTTTTCCCATATCAAATAAATCTGTCAAAGAAGATCTTACGAGATGGCTTTGGCATGGTGAAACTGGGTGTTGCCTTTGTCTTTGCCGGGATTCTTGGCAGTGGGGCAGATTACATTGTGCGAACTTGGCTGAACCGTACGGGAGGACTTGATATCTTGGGACTTTACAATGCCGGCTATATGATGACTATGGTTTATGCGGGAATGGTGTTTTCGGCCATGGAGACAGATTACTTTCCCCGACTTTCAGCCGTGAAATCTCTTGGCAGGGAACTCAATGATAAAGTCAATAAACAGATAGAAGTGTCGCTTTTGTTGGCATCTCCCATGTTGGTGGCATTCATCATCGGATTGCCGGTTTTGCTCCCTTTGCTATATAGTGGAAGATTCCTGCCGGTATTAGAGATGGCACAGGTAGCTGCATTGGCCATGTACCTGCGTGCGATGAAACTTCCTGTAGCCTACTTGCCGCTTGCAAGAGGCGATTCCAAATCCTATCTGTTGATGGAAGGAATATATGATGTCGTAATGGTTGCCATTGTTCTTTGTTTCTATACGATATACGGACTTCTCGGAACAGGAATTGCCATGTTGCTGGTTGCTGTCTTTGATTTTCTGATGCAGATAAGTTACATGCGTTATCGCTACAGGTATATGTTGTCTCGCGAAGTGATAACCTATGCTTTAATGCAACTTCCTATCGGTGTGACAGCCTACGGTGTTACCTGCTATCTCCAGGACTGGGCTTATTGGTTTTTCGGTATCTGTTTATTTGTTGCTTCAAGTGCTGTCTCGTTGGCGGTTATCCGACAAAAGACTCGACTATGGAGTAGGATGAAAGAAAAAGTGAAAAGACGCCTATGACTGTTAGTGTTCTGGTTGCTGTCTATAATGCTGAGCCTTACTTGAAAGAATGCATGGACTCTTTGTTGGCTCAGACTTACCGAGACATGGAAATTCTCTGTGTTGATGATTGTTCAACTGATGGCTCATCAGCCTTGCTTGCTGATTATGCCAGACAAGACGCAAGAATCTCTGTAACTCGACTGACTGAAAATTCCGGACAGGCGCATGCACGCAATGTTGCACTTTCCATGGCTCATGGTGATTTAATCGCCTTTCTTGACAGTGATGACACAATGGCTCCTGACGCCATAGAACAGGCTGTAAAAGTCTTTGAGCAACATCCGAAGACGGGATGTGTGTTATTAAAGGTAGTCAACTGCTTGCCTGATGGTAGCCGACAAGACTATCCCATGTCTGATTTCGGGTGTATGGGAGGTTATGAAGCTTTTGTGAAAAGTCTGACGTGGAAGGTGCATGGTTGGTATGTGGCACATACGGAACTTTACAGGCGATTTCCATTTGACGAGACCTGCAAGTCTTATAGTGATGACAATACCACGCGGTTACATTACTATTATTCAGAGGAGGTGCGCACTTGTGATGGTGTCTATTACTATCGTCTGAATCCTTCGTCGGTAACTCATGCTCCCAGCATAAGACGTTTTGATTATCTGCGGGCTAATGAGAGCATGAAAAGAATGCTTTATCAGCTGAAGGTTTCTGATGATATCTTGGATATTTATGAGACGGTGAGATGGCGAGTCGTAGTAGATAGTTATATGTTCTTTTATTGGAATAGACAACGGCTGAATAACGAGGACCGATTAAAGGCCTTACAAGAAATACGTCGAGTGTGGTTCACCATCGAAACAAAACGTGTGGAGTCACAACTCAAGCACCATTTTGGATATATGCCACTCCGTAATAGTAGTATAACCAATCAGACCGTCCCTTGGTTGTCAAATATCTGCTGGTTCTTGTTCCGTGTTCAGGAGGAAGTGTATTTTACTTTACGCAAAATACTGAAAAACAGGTAGATTCTTTGTTGTGGAGGAAATAAAAATAATTCTTTTCTTTTCGCTTACTCAGAAATTTCGTAACTTTGCGGGCGTATGACTACTTACGTTATTGTCGCCGTGTTGCTCTTCGGGTGCCTGATGGTGGTTACCGAGAGCCTTACCAAGATTAATAAAGCCGCTGTCGCCATCTTCGTTGGAACAGTGGGTTGGATGCTCTATATCACCAACGGAGCAAGTTTTGTCGTCAGTCAGCATCCAGAGCAGTTTGCTTCCTTTCTCAATGGAGCGTCATCAACTGACTACAATGTGATGGAGTTTATAGCTCGACATATTTTTATCCGTCATGTCGGACAGGCTGCTGAGATTGTCCTATTCCTGTTATCAACGATGACAATTGTCGAGATATTGAGTAGCAATGGTTGCTTTGATTTTATATCTCATCTGCTCAGAACGCGTAACAGCAGGCACATGTTGTGGATTTTGACGGGAGTCACATTCTTTTTATCTGCCAATCTTGACAATCTGACGACAACGGTTATGATGCTTACCATCATGAACAAGATGGTTCCCGACATGCGTTCGCGTATGATTTTTGGTGTTGCCATCGTCATTGCTGCAAACGGAGGCGGAGCTTTAACGGTAATTGGCGACCCCTCAGGATTGCTGCTTTGGAATCAAGGGGCAGTAACACCGACAAATTACACTTTGTCGATGGCGATTCCCTGCATGGTGGCTTGTGCTTTGCCAGTTTGGTGGCTGGGGCGCGCTCTGCCTCCTCATGTGGGAATCCAATGGCAGGCAATGCCATATCGTGGAGATGATACACGACTTAATTCCTGGCAAAGAGTCGTTATGCTTTTTGTTGGTATAGGTGGCCTTTGGTTTATTCCCACCTTCCATAGTATCACCCATCTGAGTCCTTTTCTTGGCTCTCTCTGTGTGTTGGCATTATTATGGATTGTCAACGAGGTGATGAACCGGGGCTTGATGAACTCCAATTTGGTAGTGCAACGGGGTGTTCCCAGTGCCATGCAATATGGTGTCATGCAGATGATGCTTTTTGTCGTTGGTGTTATGTTGGCGGTCGGTGTCGTTCAAGAAACAGGTGCTGTTGACTGGTTTATCTCCCAAAGCCGACTTTATATCAACGACCCGTGGCTGATGGGCATTGCTGCTGTTCCGGTTAGCGCCGTGCTTGATAACTTTGCTACGCTCATGGCCTTTTTCACACTCAGTCCCGGAGCTCTGCCAGATGATAGCTATTGGGTATCCATAGCTTATGCTTCAGCTGTTGGAGGAAGTTTGCTACCAATAGGTTCCGTCAGTGGTATCGCGCTCATGAAGATGGAGCGAATGCCAATGGCTTGGTTCATAAAGAATGTGTTTGTAAAGGTTCTGGTCGGAATCGTTGTGGGATTCCTTGTCCTTAGATTCCTGACGTTTTGATCATGCGATGACTAAATAACAGATAAGATGAAAGATTGCGTAATAATATTAAGTGGTGGTATGGATAGTACCACACTCCTTTATGACTATCAAGACCGCATAGCTTTGGCCCTATCGTTTGATTACGGTAGCAACCATAATGCACGCGAGTTGCCTTTTGCCGCCCTTCATTGCCAGCGGCTTGGTATCGAGCATATTGTTATTCCGCTCAGTTTTATGGGCAAGTATTTTAAGAGTTCTCTGCTACAAGGGGCAGATGCCATACCCGAAGGACATTATGAGGACGAAAATATGCGTTCCACGGTAGTACCTTTCCGAAATGGCATCATGCTTTCTATTGCTGTTGGCATGGCAGAGTCAAGAGGGCTTGGATATGTGATGATGGCCAATCATGGTGGAGATCACACCATTTATCCAGATTGTACGCCAGAGTTCGTCCATGCCTTTGACCAGGCAGCTGAAGCCGGCACATTTGTGAAAGTACATCTTTTGTCACCCTATACGAATCTGACAAAAGGAGAAATAGCTCGTCGTGGTAAGGAAATCGGTATTGACTACGCCGAAACGTGGTCGTGCTACAAGGGTGGAGAGCACCATTGTGGGCGGTGCGGCACCTGTGTGGAGCGAAAAGAAGCCTTGGCAGAGGCAGGCATCGAGGACCCTACGGAATATGAGCTATAAACAAGAAAAAACTGGTCTCCGCTATGCGAAGACCAGTTTCTTGTTTTCTTCATCTAAGTCGATATTGATAACGCTTCCTTCTTTGAGCTCGTCACTAAGAATGCGTTCACATACCAAATCTTCTATGTAGCCTTGAATAGCCCGTTTCAATGGACGGGCACCAAATTGAACGTCATATCCCTTCGTGGCGACAAATTCCTTGGCGGCATCGCTCAGTGTCAGCTGGTATCCCATGTCTTCCACTCGTTTGTAGAGCCCTTTCAGTTCGATGTCAATGATACGTTTGATAGCATTGAGGTCCAATTGGTCAAATGTGATAATCTCGTCCAGGCGATTCAGGAACTCTGGTGCAAACTGTTTTGAAAGAGCTTTCTGAATGATGTTACGAGCATAGCTCTTGTCTTTGTCATCCATGCTCAGTCCGGTCTTTCCTCCAGCCGTGAATCCAATGCCGTGTCCGAATTCCTTCAGTTGGCGTGTTCCGGCATTTGATGTCATGATGATGATGGTGTTTCGGAAGTCCACCAGACGGCCATTCCCATCAGTCAGTCTTCCTTCGTCGAGAACTTGCAGAAGCATGTTGAATACATTCGGATGGGCTTTTTCTATCTCGTCAAGGAGCACGATGGAGTAGGGCTTGCGACGCACACGCTCAGTCAGCTGTCCACCCTCTTCATATCCAACATATCCGGGAGGGGCACCAACCAGTCTCGAGGTGTTGAATGACTCGGTATATTCACTCATGTCGATACGAATCATGGCATCTTTGGAGCCGAACATGAACTCTGCCAGCTTTTTTGCTAAATAGGTCTTGCCGACGCCTGTCGGACCGAGAAACATAAATACGCCAATAGGGTGGTTGGGCTCACGGAGGCCTACACGGTTACGCTGAATAGCTTTTACCATTTTGTCGATGGCATTGTCTTGCGCGATGACCGCCTCCTTTAGTTCGCCTGCCATACCTCTGAGACGTGCGCCTTCAGATTCTACCATACGCTGAACGGGTACTCCTGACATCATTGAGACAACGCTGGCAACATCTTCCTCGTTGACAGGTTCTCGTTGTCCGTCATCTCCACTGCGCCAAGCTTCATGAAGTTCGGAAAGTTCCTTCTCTAATTCGGTCTGTCGGTCGCGGTAGCCCGCAGCCTGCTCAAAGTTCTGTTGGCTAACCGCCAGTTGTTTCTTTTCCTTGATGATCTTGATGATTTTCTCCTTTTCAAGGATGGCTGGTGGCACCTCGGCATGTTGCAAGAATACGCGTGAGCCCACTTCGTCCATTGCATCGATAGCTTTGTCAGGGAAGAAACGGTCAGTGATGTAGCGGTCTGTCAATTTGACACATGCCGTTAAGGCTTCGTCAGTATAGCAGACATGGTGATGAAGCTCATAACGAGTCTTGATGTTGTGGAGAATTTCCAGTGTCTGTTCGGCCGTTGTGGGTTCAACGATGACCTTTTGGAATCGGCGTTCCAGCGCTCCGTCTTTCTCAATACTGTTGCGATATTCGTCAAGTGTCGTTGCGCCAATGCATTGGATGACACCGCGTGCCAGTGCTGGCTTCATGATGTTGGCCGCATCCATACTGCCAGGTGTGGAGCCTGCTCCAATCATTGTGTGTATCTCGTCGATGAAGACAATGATGTCAGGATTCTGCTCCAGTTCTTTCAGAAGGGCACGGAGACGCTCCTCAAACTGACCGCGATACTTCGTACCGGCCACAATCGCTGTCATGTCAAGGTTCACCAGCCGCTTGTTGAATAGCACGGGCGACGTATGACGACTTGCTATCAACTGTGCCAAGCCCTCTACAATGGCGCTTTTGCCGACACCGGGCTCACCGATGAGTATAGGATTGTTCTTCTTTCTGCGACAAAGAATCTCGATGACGCGTTGAATCTCTCGTTCGCGTCCGACCACAGGGTCGAGCTTCCCTTCTGCTGCCGCCTGAGTCAAGTCTGTTGAGAAGTTGTCGAGAACGGGGGTCTTCGACTCTTTCTTGGGACGCGCAGTCGTCGTGGCATTGGATTTACCCGAGTTGTGAGAACTGCTGGAGTCTCCAGTACCTTGAAATTCTTCCTCCTCGGCGTCTTCCGAAAGTCCAGCTCCGTTTTGAGGAAGTTCTTCGGCTTTGTTTCTATTCTTGTCGCCAAGATAGATAAATGTATCTTCGTAGTTCATGTTGTTCAGTTCAAGTACTTCTTTTGCACCGTTGCTTACCTGGTCGTGTAGGATGGCCAGCAGCAGATGTTCTACATCTACCAGCTGCGTGCGTTGTATGCGTGCTTCCAGGACGGCCAGTTTCAAAATGTTGTTGGCCTTCTCGTTCAATACCAGGTCTTTGGTGTATATGGGTTGGTTCAGTTCGTCTTCGCGCACCCTGTTTTCCAGTTGTAGTTTAACAGCTGGAAGATTTACATCCATACGGGTGAATATCTCCATGATAGACGGAGTCCGTCCGCGCAGAATACCTAATAGCAGGTGTTCCGGTCCCACAGAGCGACTGGCCAGTCTGGCAGCTTCCTCGCGACTGAAGGCGAGAACCTCTGATACTTTGGCGGAAAATTGGCTTGTCATCTTTTAGTCCTACCTTTCTGTTATTTCTTTCTCGGTTACAAAATTAGTAATTTCATGTGGATTTTAAATCAAATCCCGA
>AUXO011700334.1_pt1 | contig 10040 bp, 14 predicted proteins | sample 768731 | NCBI WGS metagenome assembly AUXO01 (sample SAMN02715735, study PRJNA202380) | gut metagenome | biome: sheep rumen | host: Ovis aries | place: New Zealand: Palmerston North | reverse complement strand
ACCTACGACCTGCCGGTTAACAGCCGGATGCTCTACCAACTGAGCTAATCAAGCATTCCTCGTTGACAATATTAAGTTTATCATTACTGAACTTATTTGTCAACAAAGATTTTTAATTTTTTTAAATTATTTTATTAACTTATTAAATATAGTTGGCATACTTGTTTTAAATACAAGTTTTTTATTATTTCTTGGATCAATTAACTCTAGTTTATATGCATGAAGAGCCATTCTATTAATAGTATTTATGTTAGAGCCATATTTCTTATCTCCTACTATAACATTTCCATTTTCCATCATATGCACTCTTATTTGATTCTTTCTTCCTGTTTTAATATTAATATCTAATAAAGTATACTTTTTATTCTCTTTTATAACTTTATAATCTGTAATAGCAAGTTTACCATTATCTTTAGTAGTACTATAAACCATATATGCACTATTCTCAGTTAAATATGATTTAATAGTTCCTTCTTTATTTTTTAAAGTGCCTTCTACAACAGCATAATATCCTCTATAAAGAATATTTCTATCCCAAGAATTTTGAAATAAATTCTTAGTCTTTTGATTTTTCGCAAATATTACAATACCACTAGTTTCTTTATCTAATCTATGAATAATAAATATTTTATTATTTTTATTTTTCTCTTTTATATAATTAGATGCAAAATGATATAAAGTAAATTCTTTTTCTTTATTAGTCGCAATTGTTAATAAACCTGCAGGTTTATTAATTACTAGTAAATCATCATCTTCATAAATTATATTAATATCTTTTTGATATCTTTTAACTTTAATTTTAGTTTCTCTAATAACTATTTTATCACCTTTTTTTACTAAGTAATCATATCTAGTTTGAACTGAATTATTAACTGTTACCATTTCTTTACTTAATAATGATTTAATATTATTTTTAGATAACTTTGTAAATTCTTTTCTAAGATAATCTATTAATATCATTTCTTCTTTTACTATATGTTCTTTCATAAATATCACACCTTTTTAATTAACACATGTATATTTTAACATATTATTATAAAAAAAATAAGTTAAGATTTAACTTAACTTACATTTTTTCAATTATTTCATTAATAATTGTTCTTTCATCATAAGGATGTTTAACATGATTTATTTCTTGATAAGTTTCATGTCCTTTACCAGCGAATACTACTAAATCTTCTTTATTCGCCATTTTAATTGCTTTTTCAATAGCTTTTGTTCTATCTACTATTACTTCATATTTATCAGTAACTGTTTTTATACCATCTTCTATTTCTCTAACAATTAATTCTGGATCTTCTGTTCTTGGATTATCAGATGTTACTATTGTATAATCTGCAATTTTACCTGAAACTATACCCATCTTTGGTCTTTTTCTATTATCTCTATCTCCACCACAACCAAACACAGAGATTACTCTACCTTTTGTATATGATTTAACGGCAGATAAAATGTTTTCTAAACTTTCTTCTGAATGAGCATAATCTATCATTAAAGCAAGTCCTAATTTATTTGGAACTAATTCACTTCTACCAGGTACTGAAACTGTTTTTAATGCACTAAGTATATCGTCTTTATTAACTCCATAATATTCACAAATAGATATCGCACCTAAAGCATTATATACTGTAAATCCTCCTGGTATATTAATAACAACTTCTACTTCTTCATTATTAATTAAACAATTAAATCTAGTTTCTACATTATTAATTCTAATATTAGTTGCCATTTTATCTGATTCTTCATTAACACTATATGTTTTAAAATTACAATTTGGTTTTAAGGAAATTAATTCTTTACCTTTAACATCATCTATATTAACAAAACCATTCTTTACCATATCAAATAGTTTTGATTTTGATAAGAAATAATCTTCCATAGTAGGATGTTCTTTTTCTGAAATGTGATCTTCAGATAAATTAGTAAATAAACTTGTATCAAAATGTGAACCATTCACTCTTCCTAGTTTTAAACTTTGTGAAGATACTTCCATAATAACATAATCACATTTAGCATCTGCCATCATTCTAAATAATTCTTGTAATTTAGTTGGTTCTGGAGTTGTTCTATCAGCATCTTCTAATTTTTCTTTTCCTATATAATTTGCAACTGTTCCAACAAGTCCAACTTTATGACCCGCTTCTTCTAATATTCTTTTAATCATAAATGTAGTAGTTGTCTTACCCTTAGTTCCTGTTATACCAATTAATTTAAAATCTTTAGATGGATTTCTATAATAATTACAAGATACTAGTGATATAACTTCTCTAGTATTTGGAGTTGTCGCAACTTCAATATCTAAATCTTTAAATTCATCTAATCTATCTTCATCTATTAATATAGCTTTCGCGCCATTTTCTATTGCGTTATTTATAAATTTATGTCCATCCATATCAAATCCATTAATCGCAACAAATAAATTACCTTCTTTTATATTTCTTGAATCAATTGAAATACCAGTAATTTCAATGTCATTATTAAATTTAATATTTAAATTATTAAAAACTTCACTTAATCTCATATTCATTCTCCTAACATGCATTTGGTTTTTTACATACCCCTAATTCTTCTATACATTTAAATATGCAATTTAATTGATCTATAGAATCTTTCTTCATTTCATCAGTTATTTTTCCATAAGGATTAGTTAATTTTTCAGAAACACCTTCTACTTTTTTAACTGCTTTTCCATTAATAATTGCAACAACATTAGGCGCATAAATTCTTTTTTCATTAGTTTCATATTTAATATCATCTATTTCTAAAGAATAATCATCTAATACTTCATCTAACTTTTCAAGCAATTTCATATAATTAGTATCACCTTTTTTAGACACAACTACTTTACCATCTTTTACTTCTAATGTATCTCTTATTTCTAGTACATCTACATAATAAATCACTTCATTATTTTGTTTTGCTAATGATAATAGATTTTCTATCATACTTCTGCACCAAGGACATTTTGCAAATCCAAAATAAACTATAAAAGATTCATTATTATTAATTTTATCTAATACTTCTTTAGCACTAGAATACTTAATCATATTATCTTTATCAATATTTAATTCTCTGCATTTATTATTTCCATAACTTTCTTTATTATTTAATGATTCATATTCTACTTTAAACTTATATGCATCAGTATTTTTATCTATTACATTAACTTTATAACAAATAAAAAATGCACCTATTAATAACACAATAACTAATAATATATATAACTTCTTTTTCATAACTACCTCACTTTAATAATTATACTACTTTTTATTATTATTGACTATAAAAATTCATTATAAATATTATTCTACTGCGAATTATAGTTGCATAATTCTAATATAAGTTTCTATTTAATTTTTAAACTCTTTAAATATTCTTTTTGAACATTTGTAACACGATAACTCTCTATTGCTTTTTGAATCGTTTTATTATGAACCCATTTATCTAATTTTTTATTTTCTAAATAAGTAATTGCATCATCATATTGTTTTACAAGCGCAGTCGCAAAAAACCATGCAATCATCATATTAATATAATATTCATTTGATTTTATCTTGGATACTAACTCTAAATATTCCTTTTTATAATTAGAATCCAAATAATATTTCATAAGCATATTTATCCCAAAACGAACTTCATATATTTCACTAGATTTAATCCATATATCAATTTGATCAAGTAATTTATCAGTATTTTTCTTAAATACTTTAGGTGATAATTGATCACATGTTGCCCAGTTATCAATATACTTTAAAAATGTATTTAAATAAGTAATGCATTCATCATAATCTTTAATCTCTGAAATAATAAATGCATGAAGTTGATTTTCCTCAAAATACTTATGAGGTAATTCTTTTAAAAATACTAAATAATCTTCTTTTACTAATTCTTTAGCATAATCTCTTATTTCTTTAGTACGTACTCCTATAATATTACAAGAATCAATATTTGGAACTAATTTTGCTAAAAAATCTTTATATATAATATCTTGTTTTGAAAATAAATAATTAGTAATATTTTTCATATATTCACCTACTCAATAATTAATTTAGCATGTAAAACAACTCTATTTTTACCACTATTAGTGCAACTTGATAATGTTAAAATCTTATCATTTTCATTAACTTCTACATTATAATCATAATTAGATCTTGATTTAAGTTCTTTAATAAAGGAATAAAAATTATCACTAGAACTAAAATCAGTTTTAATATAATATTCTTCAGGTTCAATAGTATAAGTAGAAAATACTTGATAATAATAAGTACCATCTTCTTTTACTAACATTATTTTTTGATTATTCTTATCTTCTTGCCATTCTTTTTTTAAAGTACTATCTAATGATCCAAACATAGAACCATCTCTCATATTATGCCCATATATAACTATATTTCTATCATCCACTAAATTATTATGGTAATCCATAAATATCCATCCTGCACTATTATATTCTTTATTAAAATTATGATTTAAGTAATAACTATTATCTTCTCCCTTAACTACTACATAATCTATTTTAGTACCACTTACTTTTAAATAGCAAACAGTATCAGAATTTTGTTCTTTTAAAGATTTAAAGTCTACTTTATATTCTTTATCTTCTTTATTAATCTTTATATTATTCCTTAATTCTTTAATAATATTATTATTCTTATCTACATCTATTTTCCAATTAAAAATATTAATTAAAGAATAAATTAAGCCAAAAGAAAATATAAGTATTAGTAATAATACTATTATTATTCTAAACTTCTTTTTTAATCTTCTTTTGGCCATAACATACCTCTTATTTATTCATATCAATATAAAATTCTACTTTACCGCATTTAGGGCATACTCTTGCTTTTACTCTTCTTTTAGATATTTTTTTATTACCAAATAAAGTTCTACTTCCATGTTCTTCATCACGATAATCTAAATAGATTTGTTCTTTAAAACTTGCTCCTCCAACCATATCTGTATGCAAATTTGTGTCTTCTTCCATTTCAATATTACAATTAATACATTTCATTAATATTCAACTTCTTTCTATAATATAATTATGATAATTTGTTAACTAATTTATTATAATTTTCTTCTTGATACGATACTAATTTATGTTTTTTTGGTAATGTCCATGATGTAGAAACATTATCTAAATTTTTAAAATAAATTGCTAATTTTTTTGAAGAAAAATATAATGGTAATTTTTGTATTTCAATTTTTTCTATTTCATCGTTATTTATAAATATAAAATTATCTACATCTGTTATAAAATCTTTAATTTTAGGTATTAATTGACCACTATTTTTTAAAGGTATAATTCCTATTCCAGAATCAATAATATTAATTAAATAACCAACATATTCATTTCTGCTAAATACAATTTTTTGTTTATCATTTAATTTACTATTAAATTCATTAACAGCTTCTTCTACCGCAGAATTAATAGATGACGCAACTGCCCCTCCTACTAAACCTCCTACTCTCATAGAACTATTTTTTAAAGTGCTACTAGTATCAATACTAGAAGGAACATAATCCCTATTTAAAACTACTAAAAAACAATTATCTTCATTTAAACATTTCACATTTGAAAATAAATCTTTAACTGTATTTATATTACCTATTCCATCAATTTTAACATTATTCATATTTCTATTCCTTTCTATTTAAGAAAATATATATCATCAATTTTTTTATTAATAGACCCAGAAGTTACTATTCTTAAATAATTATTTAATTCATCTATACTAATAACCATATATCCATCACTTAATAATTTTTCATAATTATCATTCTTAAATTGTGAATAAGTTAAATCTATTAAGTAATAACTATCACCATCAATAGGCACTAATACAAAATGATGGTCATAAGATGATACTTCTCCTGTTCTTATTATTCTATTAATAATATGATTCTTATATAATTCTTCACTTATATAAGAAGAATATATCTTACATGTTTGATCTTCTATTAAATCTTCTAATTCTAATCTAACATTATCTATACAAGATTTAATCTTTTCTTCTTTATTACCTGTAATATTTAATATATCATATAAATTATTCATATAGTCACTTCCTAAATTAATTATATCATGTAAATCTAACATCTCATTATATTTTTACCATTCTATTATATTTAAATTATCAAATCTACTATTCCAATTAGTTGCTTTTTTATCATATATTTCTTTAGTATTATATTTATGTTTAATTGGTCTTATTGTTCTACTAAAAATATCACTTAATCCATATGGTGCATATACTTTTATATCATTATTTTCTTTTGTTATTCCAATGGCATGAACTGTAGCAATCCATTTATCAATTGCGTCTTCTGAATTAATATAGGGTTCAACATCAATATTATATTTTTCTTTTTTCCATATATGCATTCTAGCTTCATTTGAAACATCTATCTCATATGTATAATTCTTACTTTTACAATAATCATTTATTAAATCATAATATTTAATATCTATTTCAACTGATAAATCATTGTCATCATAATATATAACATCTATATCTTTTATATTATAATTTAAATCATTATTATCATAATAATTCCAAATAGTTTGAAAAACACTACCTGCGGCAATATAATAATTAGGTAGTTTTAAACTATCTATGTAATTTAAAACATCCATTAATTCATTATTCTTTTTCAATATAGTTATTAAAGTTTCTAATTGATCATTTAATGACTTATGCTTCATTTAAAACACCTATCCTTAAAACAATTATATCATAATCTTTATTTTATTAAATTAAAAATATAATAGTAAAAAAAATATGATATAATTAGTATTGTTTATTAAGGAGGATTAAAAATGAACGAATATAACACATTAGAAAAATGTTTAGAATTATTTAAATCAGTAAATTGTATTGGAAAAGAAAATTTAATATTTTTCGCATATAAAGATACTGCTAAGGCAACAAAACCATCTATGTTAGGTGGCGCAGTTGGTGCATTTGCTGGTGGAATGGTAAATGGTGCAGAATATCCGTATGATGGATTATTAATTAATAAAACTGAAAAAGGAATTGGAATGTTCATGGTAAAACAACCAGGAATACCATTTACATACAAATTAGAAAAAATGAAATTACAAAAAGATAATTTTATTTATTATGATAATAAAGATATTAAAGATATTAAAATCAAAAAATTTGCTTTATTAAATAATAAAAAGAAAAGTATTTTCATAACAACAAGTGATAAGAAAAAATATATATTATGCGCAGATATTAATGAACCAAGATTACCATATCATAATGATAACTTTTATAAATTTATTGAAGAATATTCAGAAAATAATAAATAAAAAAACTGATTTTAAATCAGCTTTTTTATTTATGGAATTAATTTTAAAGATATATTTTTATATTTATCGACCTTAACTGTAAGTTTTTCTTCTTTATCTACAGAACCATCTACTATATTAGTATATTTAAATGTAATAGTAGTTTTTCCTTGTTTTAAACCTTTAAATATATAATTTGTATAAACTGGTCCACCATCTAATTTCTTATCTTCTTTAGATGTAATATCTTTAGTTCTAACAAATTTAACTATAGATTCATCTTCTATTTTATATTCCCATTTATATGGAACTCCTCCATTTGATTTATAAGTTAATTCTAATTCTTTATTACCTGAAATACTTGGAATTATAACTTTTAATACCATTAATAAAGTCACTACTAGTATTATACTAATACATACCATTACTTTTTTATTCATTCTTTACCTCCATATCATAAAATATGAAATTAATATTTTTTATTTCAAATTCTTTCTATTCTTTTTAAATTTTTCATAATCATCAATTAATACATTTATTGCATTTAATTCTTTTAACGATTCTTCTTCAAATAATTTTGAAATATATTTTACATCTTCTATATTTCTTGCATGAAAATAGTCTTTTCTTAGTTTTACCGGTATTATTATAGGAGCATGTCCTTGTCTAATAATATTATAATTAAGTATTAATCTACTTGTTCTTCCATTACCGTCTTCAAATGGATGAATTCTTAAGAATTCTATATTAAATAAAGCTTCTTTTTCAAAAATATCTAGTTTTGACCACTCATTATAATATTTATCAAGTAATTCTTTCATAGCATTTGAAATATTATTACTTTTTTCAATAGAATATTTATTTTCAAATTTAACATTAGTATCTATTTTTCTATATCCATTTGATATATACATGGAATGAGCATTTATAGTATTTGCTACTTCTATTATCAAATCCTCTGTTAATTGATTATTATCAGAATGCATTTTATTAAATAATATATTAAAAGCATTATAATTGTCATTTAATGTACTAATACTACGAGTGTCATATAGTCCTTCAATAGGACCATTATCTTCTTCCATTAAATTATTTGAATAAATTAGTCTACTTGTTAATAACTGAATGTACTGATTTAAAAATTCCGGGTTATTAAAATATTCTAATTCTCTTTCACATAATTTAGCCATATTATCACCTACTCATATTCTATCATAAAAATAAAAAGAATAATACTTATGATTTAACTGATAAAATAATACTCTTTTATTGTTAAAGTTTACAAACTATTAATCTGTTGATGATGCAAGTATTATTATATATCTATTTAATTGTTTATCATATATAGATATTGCTGCTGCACCCCACCACTCTAATCCATCTTCAAAATAATTTGACCAATCAACAGTCCAATCATATATTTCTAAATAATCTTTTCCTTTTGGAAATAATATATTATTTATTTCTGTAAAATCCTCTATTTTATATTTTGTAGTATGAGGTGGATTTAAAAATAAATACCAATATGGTCTTTTAGATTCATCACCTATATTAAATCGTTCCTTTTCATAATCTTTCGGTAATTCAAAAAAATCTTTTGAACAAATTTCTTTATATTTCATCTTATCTTTGTCTATTGTTATATAATCATCTTTTTCTATTATTTTATTCATCACATATAATAGAACATCTTTATGATCTAAATCACTTTCTATTATAAAATAATCTAATACACATCTGTCATATTTTTTATATTCTATGTAAAAAGGATCACTAGTTAATTCTTTAAACATACCGTCACAACCTTATACATTCATTATATCATAGATTTTGGAAATTCTTTTTGTTTTGAAAATTATTTCTATAAGTATTCAAATAAAAAGATAGAATTTCTTCTATCTCGAGTGCTCGGAATGTTAAAACATTACGATCTTTTTATGTTATTTTTTATATGGAGTAACATTTACATTACTTAATTTAACAATGTATCCGGATGCCTTAAATTCACCTTTATTTTCATCTTTTACTAAACTACTGTTAGTTTTAACTAATTTGAATGTATTATCTACAGGAACATATATATTACGTCCATCTCTATTTACTAATTCATACTTCTCGTAATAAATATCAATATCTTTAATTATTCCTTTTAAGATAAAGATATCTTCGATATCGTCATTATGTGCATCATAAAAGTACTTTAATCCATCTATTTTAATTTTTGAATCTTCATTTGCCGAAACAAACCAAGTAACACTATCCCCATTCTTAAAAGGAATTCCGCAACATTCCATTTGCCATAAATCATAAAATACTATTGTAGTCATAATATCACCATATAAATTATACCATATATTTCTAAAATTATTTTGTTCGGAAAATTATTTATTTTACGAGCAAATTAGAGCCTAAATAGAACCTAGATTAATTTTAAATGTTCGAAACCCTTTATATGCAACAAAAAATGGAGCCTAATGGCTCCTTCAGGGGAAAAACAATTTCTATCAGTATCAAAGAAGTTTAAAAGCCTTATTTTTAAGGCTTTTTCATCTATTATAGTTTAAAAAAGTATAATAAATTAGAATAATTTGTATATATAATAATTTAATGGATATGTTTTGTTTTGTAAAAAAGATTCTCCAAAGATTCCCGTAATATCTTAATTTTCCGATATATTTTTTTTAAATCCAAATATACCTAATATACCAGTAAATACTACTGCACTATATGTACTAAATCTTTCTAC
>AUXO018343914.1_pt1 | contig 10041 bp, 18 predicted proteins | sample 768731 | NCBI WGS metagenome assembly AUXO01 (sample SAMN02715735, study PRJNA202380) | gut metagenome | biome: sheep rumen | host: Ovis aries | place: New Zealand: Palmerston North | reverse complement strand
TTTCCATCTATTAAAATATAAATTAAGATATTATACGTACTATTATCACATTCAAATTCTTGGATACCGCAATCTTGTACTCCAAAACCTTTAAGAGCTTCCATTATGGTATTTATCTGAGAAGTAATATACATAAAATACTCTGGACTTTCTACTTTTCCAGTCTGAGTTAAGATGTATATTTCGCTCCACTCTCCATAATCCGTTTCCATCCGTTTTGACTCTAGAAATGCTATCTTAGGAAATTCAAGTCCTAGGAAATAATCAGTTATTTCATTCTGTACTCCTAGTCTTGATTTTCCTTTCATCCGGAGAAAACGTGAGATTGAATTATTGTAACCCCGACGATCCATACCCGGCATCTCCTCGACATGTTTCTCCTTCGAAATCTGTCACGTCCTGAAATCCCTTGCACTTTTCAACCTTGGCGTAAACTAATTGTGCTATCTTATCTCCAGGTTGTATCGTGTAAGGTTCATTTGATAGATTTACTAAGATAACTCCAATTTCTCCCCTAAAACCAGCATCAATAGTAGCGGGGGTATTAAGAACTGTCACGCCATGTTTTAGTGCGAGACCAGATCTAGGACGTATTTGAATTTCGAAGCCTTCCGGTATGTCGATTTTTATGCCGGTAGGAAACAAAAATCTTTCTAGAGGTTGTAGAGTTTTTGGTTGTGTAATACAGGTTCTAATATCCATTCCTGAATCCCCAATATGTGCATACTCTGGATTTGGATAACCTGATGTATTTATTATAGGTAACAACATAGTTTTAATCGGTTATAATTATTCGTTCTGTTTTATCTTCGGGTTGTAAGATAAAATGTGTATAACCTTTAGAGTCGCGCCCGGAGTAAACTGTCCCTGTAAAATTCTTGATAATACGGTAACAATTTTCTGGAAGAGACTCTAAAAAGTTTGGATCATAAGAGAGCGCTTCTTCTAGAATAAAAACTCCAAAAGAGCCAGAATCAACTCCACACTCTCCAAGATCTTCTCTATCATAATCATAATCTACTCCTATGTTTTCCACATATTTCTCTGGATTTTTATTGGAAGGAATGCTAAACACAATAGGACTTCCATCTCCATAGCCAGTTTCTTCCCACTCATATACAGAGAAATGAGGATCTTTTATTATTAGGTCATCATAATCAAAAGAATTCCCCCAATCCAAAGAATCAGAAATATAACAAGGATCAGTAATAATTAAATCTTTTTCTTCAACTTTCATAACTTGAACTTTCTCTTTACTAACCATCTAAATAACCAACCATGACCCGATACAAAACGAATAGTAGCTTTAACTTCAGGTCCTTTCCAGAGTTCAGTCAATGTTGTTGCGTAGATATCGAATCCATAATTTTCAGGGCTCAGGATTGTTCTTTCATTCAACAACAAACCGGAATCTATTACCCTCTTCAATTCAGACATCAAGAAATCATAATCCTCAGGAAGAAGATAACTTGACTTCTTTTCCAGGTCCTCTAATCCTAAAGAATAATAAACAGGAATCCATAACCTAACAGATTTACCTTTAAGCTCCAAGACAAGAAGCCGGGAGTCTTTTTCATAATAAACCTTTATGGGAATGGGATTAGGTGTTTTTATAATATCGTCATTAAATACTACTAGAGAATTATAAATTTCAATAAGATCTGTTTGTAATTGTGTCATTAATCTTCACTTCTAAGACATAGCAAATCAATACCAATCTGATCAAGAAGTCCATAAATTCTAGTTGTAATACCAGAATTTACACCCCCCGTAGTTGACTTAATAGAATCCATAGCATTAAGAAGATCTGTGAAGGGGTTCTTAAGACCTGCAAACTTATCGGAATCAAAAACACCAACCTGATCTATAACTTGATGTAAAACACCAGGGACATCAAGACCTTCTCCAGGGATGATCTTAATGGCAGTGGGATAATCATATTGAAGGAAATTACGATCAATCACATTCCACTCCACTACTTCACCCGTCGGAACACCAGTAGCATTAACCTCATCATCGGTAACATTGAAAATTTTAACCTGATAACCTACCTTGCTAAGATAATAATTTACACAAGCCAAATCTTTTCTACCAAAGAAGCCGCTAGAATTAATCATCTCTACCAATTCTGCGCTTCCAATGCCACTTTCAAACTTCTCGAGATTCTCCTTAAGAAAACCACGAGCAAATTCCTCAATAGTTACGCCCATAGCCTCTTTGTCGAATCGATTACGAGCAACACATTTTCCTACTGTACTCGTCCATTCATCAGCAGGAATTTGAATCAAACTAATTTCAATCATTTTAATTTTATAAACTAATTATTATAAATCCAATTCAGGGTCGATCAAAAATGTATAGATCGCCCATAATCTCTCTTGTAAACTTTCAGATTCAAAGAGCAATTTTTCCATGTTTGTAAATTCTCCAAAAGTAAAAATCGCCTTCTCAATATCTCCAAAATTTATAGGTTTTCCATTCCTCCATTCTATAAACAAATCTATAATATAAGACTCAAACTCTAGAGCATGAGAAGTTTTGAGATTTAATAACTCAAATTCCTTTATCCCATACACTAGTGACAGAGCCCTCCAGAAATCAGTAATCTTTATCATACCACTTTTCTTGAGTATTCTATAAGATATCTTTACAGAATCTGGAAAATCCTTATCATATTTTGTTTTTATCATCGGCTAGTAACCTCTATAGGAAAACAATCCGCCTTTATAGCCAAGAGATTTTCCTTTAGTACATTATATCTGTTCTTAAAACCCCTGATAAATTCGATTTGCTCGTCAGAAATTGAGATAAGATCATAAACCTCATATCCAACGGTTCCACTAAGGACTAAATCATACTTGGTGGATATAATATCGGACATTGAACCATGATAAGATAACGGCTCCTCTGTCCTAACTACATTAAAACACCGAAACCAAGGATTATTAACTCCAGAATAAACCGGAATTCCAAAAGCTTTACAGATGGCAAACTTCAAGATACAACTTTCAAAATTTGAATTATCTACTTTATCTAACTCAAATTCCTCCAACTTAAAATCTGTACATCCAAATTTTTTCATCAGATAATCATTCAACTCCCGAAATTTCTTTTCAAAAATGGGGTTTACTTTTATCTCTTTCCCCATTCTTACAACATCAATTCGAATTTCCTGTAAGCTTTTCATGTAAAACAGTATAAGATGCTTTCCAAACAACCTCCATATTTCTTTTTCTCAGTGCAGTTCCCATAAAAGACATTAGATAATCTCTATAAGAATCCGGATCTTCATTCTTTACAAAATCCAAGAGCCTTCCTAAATCTACATTTGTTGTCTCCCACTTGAAACGATCAATCACTAAAAACCTATTAAGATCTATATTGGACGGTCCCTTTAAAGTAGATAGATATTTTCTCATTCTATCTTTCCTCTCTGAACATTCCGGATTACTACACTTTAGGAGAGAACCAAATACATCCTTCTCAGACATAATATGACCACAAGAACAGGTAGGCCACTGATAATCTCCATTTCCGGGTTTCAATGTCTTACCTATCATTGGAATAGTAGAGTTAGCTAATATTAAAGTAACTTCTGCTCCGGGGGTTATCTTTTCTTTCACTAACTTATCTACGGAACCTGCAGAGGGCTTCTTCACAATACATCCCTTTATTTCAACAGGATCAATCAAAACATTCGCTGACCAAGAATCTTTTCCTTTTGAAGACTGATTGTTCCACTGTATTCCCTTCACTGTCGTCTTAATCAATTCGGACCCAGAACCAGCACCAGCAAATTTAAGAGCACCAAGACAAATTCCATCACTAGAATATAATACCCAGCCATCATTAAGAAATTTTCCGGTTGAAGTCTGAGTACAATCCGATTCAGTAAATTCCTCAGGTTTTTTCTGTAATTCTTCTGGAGTCCAAACATCAGCAGGAGCAAACTTAAAATGTCCATCCACCCTTGATCTAACTACTGGAAATGATTTTAGAACTTCTCTATAATCCATTCCTCGTATAGCAATTCCAAAGGGGCTATCATCCGTATAATAACGATAAGCACGTAGAGTTAAGAGCTGATCTACTTCATCCTCCATTTTTACTGAATTTATTAGACCATTACTCTTCTGACGTGCTCTATCTTTCTCCAAATCAGCAGGCATTCGATTAACATCCACTAAAGCCTCACACTGAATAGCAACGATACCTTTCGGAAATTGTTTAGGCAGAAATTTTAATAGCTTCCATGTTTGATCTACACCCTTTGAAGAGAGATTGAGATTACCACATGTTATAACTCTCAGAGGTCTTCCATTGGTTGAATCTAGGTATACTGCAATACTAGAACCATCATACTTTAAGTCACAATATACAGTTTTCCCGTAGTTTTTCTTAAAGTCTATAATAGCATCTAACATTGTTTTTCCCTCTACCTTCGTTTTCTTTATCTTCTCAATATACTGGTTCTCCGTCTTAGCTCCTTTCGAATATTTATTAAAGATATAATCCCTAACAAAAAATCCTTCTCGAGCAGCTAAAGATTCAAGCTCATCATATTCAGAATCAAGCATACCAGTAGGAGTAGAGTCAATGTAATAGGCTTTGCACGCTTCTACTAATCTACTATATTTCTTCAGTAATTCCTCTTCTGTCATTACTTTATCTGTTTTAGCCATGTAATCAAAGACTCCTGTACCTCTCTATCAAAAATACGTCTTAAGGAATCACGTCTGTCAGGAATAATTTTTGAACCAGATTTAACGGGAACAGTATAAACCTCCCCTTCGTCATCAGTTCTTTCTACAATTTTATACCCTCGAGACATTAAAAATTCTTCTATCAGGTCTTCATCAAAAATTATACCAAGAGGACGAGATAAGAAGATGGCTCCTAGAACTGCTTCTAAGACATCACAATGACCTTCTTCCTCCTTTTCCTCTCCATTACCTTTATTAAAAAATTCATCTTCTGACATTGCATTCCCAAAAATATCATTGTTTGGGCTCTCGATGTCATTTCCACTTTTATTCATAATCTTTACATGTATTAGGGGTTGAGGGCTTCAGAAACGCGTTTTAGCGATTTAGAACCCAAACACAAAGAAGTAGGGGATCTGTTTACAATCCTCTACCTCTTCTCTCATTCTCTCTCTATTTATCCTCCTTCTTCTCCTCCTCGTCGATAATTACACAGTCAATAAGAAGAATCATAGAGGCCGTTGAAACTGAATTCTCTAAAGCTACACGAAGTACTTTTGCAGAATCTAGGACACCAGCTTCACACAAATCACAATAAGTCTTAGTTTTAGCGTTATATCCGTAGTTCTTCTTGCCTTTCTTGATATCAGCCAAAACTACATCTCCAGACACTCCAGAATTTTCAGCAATAGTCTTCATAATAATCGGGAGACTAGAGAATACAATTTCTGCACCCTCCTTCTCATCCCCGGTTAAAGATTTCCAAAATGCCTTATCCTTCTTCACCTCTAAAGAACCCTTGTAATAGATGTAACCGCCACCAGGAGCGCAACCTTCATCCAAAGCAGACTTAGAAGCAAGAATAGCATCCTGAATTGTGGCCTTTCTATTCTGTTTCTCCGCTTGCGTTGCACCACCAGCCTTTATAACACCAATACCACCTACCAAGTTTGCCAATCTCTTTTCAAACTTAGACCGATCATAACTAGAAAGTCCTGGATCTGCTAATCTCTTCTTCAGGACATCAGCAATATCCTCCACCTGTTTAGGACTACCAGCACCTTCATAAATAATAGTATGATCCTTTGAAATGACTACCTTTCTTGCTGCCCCTAAAGATTCAAGAGTAGCCTGTGTAATGTCTACCCCAGTTTCAGGGCAGATGTAAGTAGCACCAGTAGCAACAGCAATATCATTCATTATGTTCTTCCTCGAGTCTCCAAAGTCAATGCCCTTAACAACACAACTTCGAATAGCTCCCTGAAGAACATTAAGCACTATAGTTGTATTTACCACCTCATCCATCTCATCACAAATAATCAAGAAGGGACGACCAGTGGGAATGATAAGTTGAACAATAGGAAGAATCTGTGAGACTGATGAAATCTTTTCCCCAACAACCATAATATAAGGATCGTCCATAACACAGGTACTTTCCTCAGGGACGGTCACATATTGAGGACTAGACCAACCTCTCTCAATCTTCATGCCAGTAGTAACATCAATAACAGTCTCCAACCCAGAAGCCATATCCGCAGTTAGGACACCATTAATGCCTACTTTTCCCATACACTCCACTACAAGATCACCTATCTCCGGATCATTGTTGGCAGAAATAGTGGCAACCTTACGAATCAACTCAACGTCACCATCAATCTTTGTGGCATTCTGAGCAATATACTGAGTCATCCACTTCTGAGCTTTCAACATTCCAGACTTGATCTCATTTACGTTAGCTCCAGTCCGAATTGCTCTCTGACCCTTCTTACACAGTTCCTTAGTAAGAATAGAACACGAACTTGTACCATCACCAGCACTATCTTCCGTAAGAGATGCCGCCTTCTTTACTAGCTGAGCCCCCTGATTTAACATAGGATCAGAAAATGTGATAAACTTTGCCACTGAAGCACCATCTCTAGTAATCTCAGGGGCATCAAAGTCGAGACCCAGAGAAACTCCCCTTCCTGCAGGACCTAATGTACGGGCTATAGCATCTGCTGCCAGCTCTACACCTTCAATAATTTTCTCTTGAGCACTTTCACCAAATTTAATTACTTTACCGTTTGACATAATTTTCTTTAATTCTATTATACTCCGTTTTTATAAAATTTGCTAGACTTTCATAGTCAAAGTCTTCGTTATTGGTAAGCCCTTTCTCCAGGTACTCACACATTTCCACTAAGATTTCAAAACTATGAGCCTCTTCCTTTAGCTGATTAGAAACGAAAGATATATGTTCTTTCATTATCTTTACTGCCTCTAATCTTTCATTACGTTCCGCCAAGGTCATAAAACTACTAATACTTCCGAATTAGTAATAACCCTGTACTTTTCATTCTTAATTGTCAGTTCCTTTCCAGCATTAGGGTAATAGTAGACAGTATCACCAGGTTTTACACCTTCTATCTTGTCACCAACGGATACAACCTCGGCAACTGCATACTCACCCGCACCAACAGGAACCTCAAAATTACCAATCTTTTCGACCACACCCTCTGTCTTAGGCTTGATCAATAACTTAGAATCCAATACTCTCATGATTTTAAAAATTTTAATGAATGGAAGATTTTATACTTTCTTCCACTCATAAGGAATTGCCTCCCTCTTAATACCCCTTTTCTTCATTTCAAATCTATTATTGAATCCTTCTCGGACATCCACAAAAAAGATCCTTTAATTATCGAAATTAAAAAAATCTTTGAAAATTCTTCTATTGGTATCTTTCTACTTACTTTCCATTCTTTAATCATTAGACTACAATATCTAGTTGAATCACACTTGGATAATGAAAATATGATGTTTTTAGAAGTTAAACGAAGACACAAATAACTATCCCCTAATACTACTTCAAAGGTTTTTCCATTCTTTACAGGATAATGATTATAAATAAAATAAACTCCACTAGATTCTCTATCTGAGTATAAAAACCCTACTTCCTCCAAAATTTTCTGTATATCCTTATTCAAAACCATAATAAAACTTTCTAATAAATAACCTTTTCGCCAGTCCTTCTTCTTGTCTATTCAGAAAACTCCCTCTTATGATGGCTCTTAGAAAAAGCATTATTTGATCTTCCCTATTTTCTTTTCGAAATTTTTGATATCTAATGGAGATTATTGAACCAAACTTATAGAAACAAAAAGTATAATAGTAAAATTTACAAGTTTCTGTTACAGCCAAACAACTTTCTTCCAAATAAATATAAACTCTATTATCATGCTTAATACAAAAACCCCCTGAAGAACAATCATTGGTATCTCGAATCTCCAGAAAACCCGTATCAACTAAAATTTCCTTTAGAACTTCAAACATATTCCTCCTTAAACAGCATTATTAAAAATCCACACTAGAAGTTTATTTTCTAATACCTTAATCTGCTCTTTAGATAAAACTCCATCAACAAGTGACGTCTTTAATTCAATTCTTTGATTGTCTATAAGAAGATTATAAGGAAAAGATAAATTATAAACTATACATATGGATTTCCTATTCTCCATATTTATAACTCTAACTCCAATATCACCAATAAATGAACCATAATTTGATATTGTTGTAATTTCTAGGCCATAAAACTCAGAGAGCAAATTATAAACCAATTGATATAAATATTTTTCAATGTTTTCATAATGTAGTGGAAATCTCTCTTCCTCAAGGTTAGATCTCCAATATATTCCTTCCATATTCCTATACGGCAATCTATAATATACGAACTTCATTTCTATGAATTTATTTTAAACCTTTCCTCTCTGACAAAAACCCAAAAACTATTATCATTTGGAGAAGGATTAGGAACAGAAAAATAATCAAAATTGTTCACCATAAAAGTTCTATATTTAGGAATCAACTTTTTATTACCTTTCAAATGATATATTCTACCACCTAAGATTTTATCATCTTTCTTAAAAATATAGAAAATAACTCTACAATCTTTTCTCTTAGATTTCCAGACTTCAACTAACACAATAAATAATCTTCTGGACCAATTTTTCTCCACCCAATTAATCTTGCATCATCCTTAGAATAAGTCTGAACATATCTCAAACGTCTGGGAAATTTGGTCGGGGTCATAACAGTTTTTAACTTATATCTCTTATTTCCGATCAACCGAAAATATACCTGTTGATCTTTCCATACTAAACATAAATATCTATCATACACATAATATTCCTCCACACATATAAGGATTTGAAAAAAAAATAGAAGGGAACAATATATGAAAACCGCAGTCCGTATATTCCTTCTTTCCCTTCCCTTGAGATTATCCGATTTACACACCGCAATAATCTCTAGAGCGCGTTCTACATTAATAAGGATTTCAAGGCTTCCGGATTTTCTCTCTTCCACCTCTCTACAATAAGATCTAACTGGTTGAAATATAAGGGAACATCAAGACGAGAAGAACCAAGAGCAGTAACAACCATAGACTCCTGTTCAGCCCAGTTCTTATCATATTCAAAAAATCTATACGTCTTTAACCCATATTGCTTCTCTAACATCTTATCCCGCGCTCTGTCTACTCCTTTTGCGGTGTGATACTTGGAATCTAACTCAAAAATCATCTTGTACTCTGGAAAATATAAGTCGGCAGAGAGATAAGTTGACTTCCAGACATATTTATAAGACGGACCCATAGACTCTAATCTCTTTTCACAATAACCCTCCTGAAGTAAGAAATCACGATAAACACGTAAATCTTGGTCCGATAATATAATTACTAATTCTCGCAAACAGTCAACCCCTCTCAATCTACTCCACATCAAAGTTAATTGCCCACTTCTACCATCATCCATAAGATTCTTTGGATTGGTTCTTCCTTCACGTACCCATATCATGTTTAACTTCTTTCCAGACCTCCTAGATATACAATTTACAGGCTGATAATAACGAAAATCACGATAACCAGTTTCATTCCTAGGACAAAAAACATAAGGATTGAAATATTTTGTACCATTCTTCTTTATGCCCTTTAACAATATTTCATTCCTAATTCTACTCTCTAATAATAAACTATCCATATAATATAAAGATTATAAGGTTGGAGAAACGCATTATGTAACTGTTCTCACTATCCTATCTATCTCATGCCAATATCTGAAATCACGCTCTTCATAATACATGGCAATAAAACTAGGAGGATATGAAAGACGATTCCAACCTAATTTTATCTTTTTTCTTTTATGACTCTTATTTTCTACATGATGAATAAAATAATAATGTTTATCATCCACAGTCATTAATACATCACGTTTACTAGATATCCATATTTTCATCTTATATAAGGATTTGCAGTTGAGAGCTGTAATCCCGAGCGTAAGCGAAGGGATTTTCTTGTCTTTAC
>AUXO016729855.1_pt1 | contig 10041 bp, 7 predicted proteins | sample 768731 | NCBI WGS metagenome assembly AUXO01 (sample SAMN02715735, study PRJNA202380) | gut metagenome | biome: sheep rumen | host: Ovis aries | place: New Zealand: Palmerston North | reverse complement strand
CAGCCCTGCCATCAGGTGCATTTGGGTCATTTGCTAATGTTACAACCATTTCACCAGGTAAAACTTTTGACGGGTCATAATCATCATAATTACCCCGTCTGTGTTGTATTTTTACTATTGCCATTTAGTTCTCCTTATTCCCAATCTGTAAATGAGCCGCCATCTATTATTGTTAAATCTTCCTTCAGTTCATTAAGTTTACCTATAATTTGGTCATATATGTTAGGGGTAGGTGGTTCAGTGTTTTCTCCATCTTCCACATAACCGGAATTTACAACGGTAATTCGGGATACTGTTGTAGTTATCAGGTTATCGCAATAACATGACACATATATATCACCGCTATCTACCAATAATTCCCAAGGAACAACGCACTCATTTTGCTCATTTAGTAATACCTTATAAGATGTATCATTTTTTGTAAAAACTGCTGTTATAATACCAGTCCACTCATTCGTAAGAAATTTAAAATGAGCGACCAAATAATTTCTACTATCTGCTACGGGTTTAAATTTATCAATTCTGTTTATTGTCTGATTTGTAACTTCAAATAATAACTGTGCTGACAATTATATCACCACCTTAGTCAATCAATTAAATTCTGAGCAAATGTTTTAAGTTCATTAGCAGATGCTATTGCACTTGTATCCGTAACAATTCTATCAATTCTATTATTATCAGATACAATTTCTCCTGTTTCCTCATTAATTTCCGAATAACTTGCACTTAACCTTAAACCAACTGCATCATTAAACACCGTCACTGACGTTACTACTTTCATCCCTGTACATCCTTTCTTCATAAATTTGTTGAATATGTTTTTGTGCCATATCGGCATAATCAACTTCATTTTCTATATTAACAGATGGTTCATTAATATCTAATCTTGTTTGAGTGAAACCAAGTTGTTTTGATTTTAATTCCCATGCGAAAGATAAATTAGGCGTACCTCTCACAACGAAATAAGCACTTTTTCTTTCTGCCACATAACAATCTCCATCATCATATTTCTGTAAAAATACCTGATACTGATTAGTCACTATCGTGCTAGAAAATATTGGGTCAATTGTTATATAGCAATACCCATCTTCACCAATTACACCTTCTCCGATATCGCCAAACATAGGTGAAGCTGTTTCATAACAATATAATAACCTATCTGAGTAATTTTTTGTTTTTACTATTTTTGATTTGGAGCCGTCACTATCTACTGTTAATTTATGCGCTCTTAAGTTATATATGTATGCACTATATATAAAGCTACGACTATTTGACAAAGGTACTATTATTCCATAATCTGAGCGTATTGGGTGTGATGAATACACTCTATAAGGTAATCTGGAATTACCGTCATAATCCTTAACAACACCTGAATTCGTATATTGAGTTGTTGCAGAATGAACAGTGTAACCAACATTTAAATCAGCTAAAGTATCACTAGAACCAGTGGAGTACGGAGAACCAATAGCTACTCTTCGATGAGTACCATCACGTTGTACAAACATGTACATTAATTTGACATCGTTTTCATATAATTGTAATCCGTCTGTATTGATTTTTACTTTTTGTGTATATGAAGATGCCCCATTAACGGGTCCTTGAGTTACAATTCCTGTATTATCCATACCGCCTATTAAACTATTGGAACTATTGTACAGTTGTAACTCTCCATTACCATTATTATTTCCACCGAGTTTTAATGTACCACCTTGCGCTCTATCAAATGATATATATCCAGCCTTTATCATTGACGCATTTATATATATTCGACCATCGGCAAGATAAACACCTTCGTTTTGGGAGTTATTAGTTAATTTATTAAATATTTGCTGTTGAGTTAAATCACGTATTGCTCCAGAAGCGGCTGCATTTGCCGCCGCCTCAGCAGCACTGGAAATGGTAGTTCCATCAGTAAGTTGAAATGATGTTGCATTTATTCTAACAACTCCTGTTGCAGTATTGGCATAGAATGTTTCAACATTATTAGCATTTTTGATGCTAATTGCACCCGCATTAATCCAATCAGCATTGATTCCTCTCGCTGTTAGAATTCTAGCTACAACATCACCATTTATTTGCACACCAAAATTCCAAACAGTTTGTGATGGATTGGAACCTTTGTAATCCGTAGTAACAGCTATAGCTTCGGAATTCATTTTCCAAACAACTTTAGAATCAGCTAAAGTCGGTTTATCATGTAAATAATATATATTACCTGATTGGGCTATTTCTATTGTACTATATAATCCACTTTTGGCATTCATTGCGTCTGCCAAATCATCAAGTGCTTGGTCATACGTTGTCTTTTGTTGTTTTAATTGTTTACGCAACTCAACATAGTTTTTAGTATTGTTAGAAAATCTAACAGCACTATTTCTTGCCGGTGTAGACGCTCCACAAATTATTGATTGCGCTCCACCAACTGAAAATGTAACACGAGTAATTAGTATTCTATAAATACTCTGTCTAGCATCTGTTACTATACCAACATCTCCAGATTCGATTGCTAAATCACCTGCTATACTTACATTTAACTTTCGAAATCTCAACCCAATTAATTGTGTACCAAGCCAATTTATAATAATCTGAGCATTTTGTGAATTTATAAATGGATTTTCACTTAGTTGTATTACATAACCCGCTGTGCCTGTTTTGAATTCCAATAATTCCTGTGTTTGTGAATCATCTGTATTTTTAACCTCAATCGAAACGCCTGTTATGACAACATCATCCATTGCTATTGATTGAGTGTATAAATCACTTATGTAGTGAACCGTATTATTAACAACAATAGGGCCACCATCGTATACGTCACCTGCACTCCAAGGATTAAATGTACCACCATCGTATACGTCACCTGCACTCCAAGGATTAAATGTACCACCATCTAATTCTGATGCAAAATTTTCTAACGCATTGGTATTAAACCATTGCAAAACTAATTGGCCTGATGCGTTACATTTAACATAACAACCTGCTATCGTTGCTACCCATGATAATACTTCTCTACATGATACAGCTTCTTTTTCAGGTTCATAATTTATTGAATATCCATTATGAGGAAAATTCAATGTATTTAACGTAACTCCACAAACAGTACATAAATTCTGTACAATTTCCAATAAAGTAGCAGGATATGATAATGAAGTTAAATAAAACGGTTGGTCAAATTTAGATATATAATCAACCAATGTTAAAGTTATCGTAGCACCATTATATACTGCATTATCAACGATGTATGTGCCAATTTGTAACTCTTCTAACCTATTAGAGAGTTGCATACCTATATACAATTCTACTTTAACATTGGTAAAATCGTATTGAGAATATGTATCATAAATATTATTGATAATTAAAGTTGCCGACCCCATAATAACAGAACCAATAGCCGTAAAATTATCATCTTCAGATACACATTCCTCAAAGGAAAAACCACCTGTCCAAATATTGGAATTATCTAAATCCAAACGTAAATTACTGGTTATGTAAATTACAGCACGTACTTGATAATCTGCCTCATCATCATAAATTTTTCGTCTAAATTCGGCTGATAAACTTCTCATTTGTCACCTTAGATTCTTATAAATTGAAATGTCACATCTCTCCAAGTATTATTTGGCTGATTTAAATTATTTGCCTTGCCACTACGTTTACCAATATAAAAATTATTTGACAAAATTCTATTAGGTTGTCTTGGGTCAACATAATTTAATGTGACTTTCGTTTTACCATCAACTAAACTTAAAAGTGCCGCCGCATCTGACCATGATAGATGTTTCCAAGTAAGTGTATAATAATCTTTTACGGCAACAACATCCTTATGCATAATACCGTCAAGTGTTCTACCAGAACGCTCAGAAGATAAATCTTCGATATCAAATCCGTATTCAGATGGGGTGGGTATTGCCACCCCATTAATTTTAAATGGATTTTCCATAATCAATTACCTCATGTTCTTATTATACTATACTTTCTGTCTAATAACAAGTTTCCATTATTAGCGTGACGGGCAAGTTGTTCATCACCAATATACCAACCGAGATTCATGTACTCTGTAAACATTTCTATAAGTAACGGTCTTAAATCATCTATGGTTATTTGATTAGAGGTTAAATTTTGTAACATCTGCATCATATCAGTTGTGTTACTGGAAGAACTACTAATCGACCTGATTGACGATGGTATTACTTTACCTTGTGCAACATCCGGTAATAACAATGATGCGCTACTTAACTGTACCAATGTTCCCATAAGGTTATCAAATCTATTTATAATTGTTTCGGAGAATTTAGTAAGTACCGATTCCAAAGAATTAATCCAATCTTCTATTGAAGTGCTTATAGCAATAGACGGATTAGTTTTTTCTGCTTCCTCCGTCATTGCATCGGTCATATCTGTAATTGGGTCAATAGCGTTATCCTCATTATCTATTATTCCTTCACCAAGACCTCTTGTTATCATATCACCAACCCAAGCAAATTCTTTTGACGGGGATGCAATACCTAATGCTTGACAAGCAGAAATGTACATATTATACGCAACATCCCAAGCTAAATCATATAAAGTGGAAGCAGTGTTATTAAGTCCGTTATACATACCCCAGCCTACATTTTCACCAACTGGTTTAAAATCAACACTATCCGCATTTGAATATATGTCACTAGCTATGTCATATGCTTCTGTATTTAGTGTGGATGACATTCCGGACATACCTGACTTCAAATCCGTCATAGCATCTGTACCCGCTGTTTTGAACGACTCACTGTATGCATTTAAATTACTTAATATACCAGATATAAGAGAATCAGCAGTAGTATTTAAATCATTCTGCTTACCCTCCATACCCAGCTTTAATCCTTCGCCAATATCTCCTCCCAATGTTTTAGTGCGTTCAGACGGAGAATGTGCATCTGCTACTTCATTCATCTTATTGATGGTATCATCCATCATATCTCCGCCAGCATCTATCACATCTTGTGATTTAGCATCTATACCTTCCTTCGCGCCATCACCAACATTTTCAAATGCTGTTTCGGATTCAGCTTTTAAATCTGGTGCAGAATTTTGGATAGTCTGAATAACCTTACTAACTTCCTGCTGTGTTGAAGTATCCATAGCCATCATAGATATGGCAAGCTGGTCAACAAAGTCTTTAGCGTCAATACCCGTATTGTCAAATGCTTCCCCAACACGTTGCATATTAGACTCTGTTGGTGCGGCATCATATTCATTTAACGTGGAATATAATTTATTAACATCTTCTTCGGATAATGAACCTCGGTCTCCAAGACCCTTAATCGCGGCAGTAAGTAGTGCCATTTTCAATGGAGTTGCAATACTTAATCCATCGAATAACTTAAATGTCTCTGCAAAACCAGATGTATCTTTATCAGCATCTGCTGAAGCCTGCTGTACCTTTTCCGTACTGGATACCATGGTTTTGGTTTCATCCGAATAATCCGACATACTACCTGTTACATCATCAACTTCTATACCATATTTATTGAGGATTTCTTTTTGTGCAGTAAATTCATCATATAAATCTTTTTGGTCACCAGTTAATTCCACATATTCTGTGTCTAATTGTGCAATCTTACCTTTTGTACCATCAAAAAGGTCAGCTAAAGACCCAATTACACCACCTAATAACGTGCTTCTATCAATATCAATATCATATGCTTCTACTAACTTTTTGTGTGCGTCACGATTTTTTTGAATTTCAACTTCCAACTTAAACATATTTTCATAATATGTTTTTAAATATTCTTGAGCAGCTAATGTTTTATAATATTCTTCTGTAGATGTTATTAACTTATTAACTTCTTGTTTTTGAGCATCGTAAGAAGATGTTGTATTGCCTATTATTTCCTGGAATCCTGGTAATGCACTTGATAATTGTTCTTCTAGTTCTTTTAATCTTTCTTCTTCTTCTTTAGTTAGATTAACTTCACCTTTTAATGCAAAGTATTCTTTTGCTAAATTTCTTATAACACCATAAGTAGCATCAATATCTCTATCTTTGCCTTGTACAGTATCCAACGCATCAGATACATTTCGTTGGACATCATTAGCTGTAGTTATTACATCATTAGCATTTTTTATCGCCACTTTTGTATCTGCGTCTGAGAAAAATCCACTGTCAATTAATTTTCCACAGGCGGTAGCTAATGCCGTAACACCAACTGCAATTCCAAGTAGCGGATGTGCTGTTAATGCTCCGACAAGTCCAGTGAACGGACTTACTAAAGATTGCACTGCTGAAGCTATTAACTCAGCACCTTTAAATGCCGCTATTGCTCCAAAAACAGTTCCCAACGCTGTTCCTATAGCTTCAAGCACTGTTGGGTCAAACTCTTCCAATGCTCCAGCAATAGTTTGTAATGCAGGTCCCAATTTTTCTAAAAATTCAGAACCAATCTCAAATAAAACGTCAAACACCTTTAAAAATCCTGCGGCAAAATTTTCTCCGGCAGGAGTTAATGCCGCAACTATTCTATCAAATCCATCTGATATCGTGGCAAAATCTATCTTGCTAGATATATCATTTACTGTTGTTTTTAATGATTCCAGTGTATCCGCAACAGGACCCGATATAGTTTTTGTATCAAAGACTCCCTTGAGAGTTTCGATAACTACATTTATTGCTTGCCATATTACTGTGCCAAGACCAGTAAGTAAGGTTTTCCACGGTAAGCCCGTTAATATATCTCTAAGTGTAACACCGAAAGAATACCAGCTAACGGAACTAAGAAAACTAACTATAGAAGTCCGAATACCACGCACAAGAGAACTTATACCTTTATTTAATTTAGCTGTTGGAAATGATGTTAAAAATGCGTTAAATCCAGATGCTAATGATTTACCAAAGTTGTTAAAATTAAAAGTATCTCCAAATTTATTCAATACTTCTAATGCTGTGCTTATAAGATTGGATACAGTTGTACCAATTTTAGTGAACGTATCTTTCTTAAATAAACCATTCAAGAATTGTGCTAACTTTGTTCCAAATGCTCCAGCGGCAGGGAATACTTTCGTTTCCCATTGTATACCAGATAATGCTGAATATATGGCACTACTAATTTTACCTCCAACAGAAAAAGTAGGAAAATTATCTAATGCGGATTTAATAGTATCTGCTAATCCGTTTACAAATGTGGAAAATACATCGGCAGTTAAATCTGCGTCCCATGTATTAAAAAATGTACCTAATGCCGAACCAATAGAAGCACCAAATTCTGTGAAATTAAATGTTTCACCAAAGTTATCTAATATGTGTAAGGCAGTATTAAGACAATTAGCAACTGTGGAACCTACTGTTTTAAATGTTTCTACACTTATTAATCCATTTAAGAATTTTGCTAACTTCTTTCCAAATAGATTTGCCGCAGGAAATACCTTTTCATTCCACTGAATCCCTTTTAATGCTTTTCTTACACATCCACCAATTTTATTACCAACAGATTGTGCTGGAAACTCGTTCAATGCCGATTTAATTGTATCAGCTAATCCGTTTACAAATTTAGAAAATACATTAGCTGTTAAATTTGCATCCCATTTTCTGAAAAATCTTTTTAATCCATTTCCTAAAGAAGTGCCAAAATTAGTAAAACTAAAACTATCACCAAATGAATCAAGAAAATGAAGTGCCGTATTTAATGCACTACCAACCGTGTCACCCACATCACCAAAAAGTCTTGGACTTATTAATCCATTTAAAAATGTTGCTAATCCAGTTCCAAAATTTCTAGCACCTTCATATACTGGTTCCCATTCAATTCTCTCTAATTCAGTAGCTAATTTATCACTTATTTTTCTACCAATTTCCGTGAAGTCCATTGTTGCAAGCGCGGCTTTAAATTCGTTTGCAAAATCACTTACAGCTTTACCTATTAGTGCCGGATTAAAAGAATAACTAGGAGTTGCAGGTGCCGTTGTTGTATCTGTATCATCTTTATCTTTGTCATGTAATATGACTAAATCATCGAAATGAGTTATTTCCCTATTTAATTTTTTCTGTGCTTCTGTTTGTTTATTTGTTGCTTTCGTCTGCTTTTTTGTATTAGATGTACTCTTATCAACAGATGATGCGTAGTCTTGCCAAACCATTCCGGCATTGACATATTCTTTTCCAGTTAATGTCGCAATAAATTGACCAACTACTGACACAGCATTGGCAACCATTACAATAAATTTAGATAATATTGGTGCTACAGTTTCTATTATCGGAGCAAATGCCGCCGCAAACGTATTCTTCAAAAGATTTAAAGAACTTGTTAATTCGGACATGGCACGATTAAATGGCTCATGCACTTGCGCTAACCCTTCAAACCCATCAATCAATGCCGAGCGCATTTTTCTAATCAAGGCAAATACAGAACGCACACCAAACGCTAATCTAAGAGTAGTTTTTAATCCTTTTGATATTGATTTTGATAAATTACCAATACTCTTGGTTATACTGGATGTATCTAACCCGGCTTTTAAAATAACGTCACCATCTACCGGCATATTTTATCCTCCACTATTCCATAAATCATGTACTAATTTCTCAGCTTCTTGTTCTTCTATAGTTTTATTATTCCATATAAAATATTGTGGATTTTCTGCTCTATACTGACGTTCGTGTTTCTCTAGCTTTTTACCATTTATTATTTTATCCCTTATATGTATTATGGTAGATATCGGTGATTCACCTATAGCAGTGAAATATCCCATAAATGTCCACCAATGCACATAGGGTTTTAATCGTATTTCTTCTCCGCATACTTTATTAACGGCAGAACATATAAGTTGAGAATCCTGTTCCCAGTCAATTAATTTCCTATTTGATTTAGTACCAACTGTATCCGAACCACAATTAAAAAAATGGTACATTTCATTTACTAATTTAGAGAGTGGTGTATCCGATGTGAAATCATCTATCGAATTAAAATCTGCATAAAAAATAATGAGTCCTGCCAGTAACCTTTCCTCGGCAGTCAGTTCGATATCACCTAATGCCTGGAAACAATCAAGAATTACCCGGTAGTCCCCATTATTTCTTATCTTATATTCCACATCATCAATTACCACTGATGTTGGAATATCGTACATTATTTACCTCTTTTACTCTTTGTATACTTATCTGTATGCTTACGCACTCTGTTAGATAAAGTAGTCATTTCTTTTGATACATCTGTTTCATACAGTTCAGCCAATGTATCTATTATGTGTTCAAACCGGAATTTACCATTTATTGGGTCATACATAGACCCATCAACTGCACACAGTTCGGATACATTAGAATTAAAAATATAATCAACCAATTTTCGCATTTCAGCATCCGCTTTCTTTAATGCTTCTATCACTTCTGCTGTTGCTTCATCTGTCATAAAATTATAATCTTCAGCATTACCATCTACATTTGGTAAATTCTGAAATGCGTCATTTGCAAGCTGAACTAATTTTGGATACGCTTCTTTAAGTCGCGCCAGAATATTTAAATCTGAAGTATTCAGTTCCAATATTCTGGAATCATCCCCGTCTATCCGAAACCGTTTCTTACGAATAACGTCTAAACTTAAATCAGCTACATTTTGGGTTGTTTGTGTGCTCATGTTCTCCTCCTATAGGTAATCAAATATATCAGGGCGTAGCAGTAAATTCAAAATCATCTGCTAATTTATTAACAGTACCGAGAGTTATCTTGTTACTGAAATACACAGAAATCGGGAAGTTTACATTACTATCACCGCCAATGCTATTATAAGTAATAGTACAGCCAGTGTGCTTTTCTGCCGCATATCCCTCAGTCGCATCACCGACAAATGCTGTAATAATGTAAACGGTAAACTGACTCAGTTCAGATAATGCATTTCTACGTCTAATATCATTCAGTTTAGCACCGAGTTTAGAACCACCCAGAATCAGATACGGGTCAAAGTCTTGCTGAGGCTGAGTTCTGTTAAGGTCAGTGTAGTTGATACCAAGAATATCTGTAGTAGTTTCAATATCCGGATTATACTCAATACTAGAATCTTCAGTACGAGTACCAAGAATTTC
>AUXO013050618.1_pt1 | contig 10043 bp, 4 predicted proteins | sample 768731 | NCBI WGS metagenome assembly AUXO01 (sample SAMN02715735, study PRJNA202380) | gut metagenome | biome: sheep rumen | host: Ovis aries | place: New Zealand: Palmerston North | reverse complement strand
TCATTGAGTCAAGATACAGGTTTCCTCTTTTCTTTCTTATATCTGTTCTGCTGTCATTGCAGTACGGACATGAAAAGTTAAGTCTGTCATGATATACATCAATCTTTCTCTTGATGTAACTATCATTGGCAAACTTCCTGTTGAGTATGTTCTGGAGTTTATCCTTTATGTTCTCCAGTGTGGTATTTACATTATCAGCCATTCAATGTATCATAAATGTCCTGGATTCCAAACTTTCCATACTTGGAATGAAGTTCTTCCATCAACTTGTCTTCCTTGTCATTTATCTTCTTCATTTCGGATTCAAGTTCAATGACCTTCTCCTGGATCTCCTTTGCCTTGTCCTGATAGGAATACAACTCACCGGAGACATTCCTGTATTGTTCAATGATGTCCCTGATGTCGGTAATTTCCTGTTCTGTGAGTTTAATCTTCATCTTCTATCAGCTTGGCGAATATGAATCCTTCCTTGATGCAGTCATACTTCACCCCGTCGATAGTGACAGGTGTTGACCTATTTAATGGTTTTATCACAATATCACCTTCTTTCAGGGAAGAACCATCATAGACTTTCATCACCCGGGCAAACCTGTTGTACTGTTCTTCAGGAACATATAGTCCGGATGGGGTGACAGTCTCATTCTTTATATCCTGGATAAGGATGTATCCATTTTTTAATTCTATCGGTATATTCATACACTAAAAATAACAAATAATATGTGAATGATGGATATTTTTAAGACTGATGAATTCATAAATATCTTATATAGTATGAAACAAAATAAATTCTAAATATTATGCCTAACGAACCTGAGACAATTTCTTATATCAATTTGGGAGATGGTGAGGGAAACCATCCTATAGATGCAGTTACATTGAATGGAAAAACTGCCGTTTCCATTATGGAGAGTGGTATTGTGACAAGTATTGATTCTAGTTCCACAGACCAGGAATATCCTTCTGCAAAATGTATGTATACTATATTTGGGGAAGTTGAGAACAGACTTGAATCAATTTAATTTTTTTAATAAAGAATAAAGAAATTTTGATATATGGCAAATAATCCTAATTCATTTTATATTGGTATTCCATGTGGAAGTACAGTAACTGTTCCAAGTTATTATGATGGTCCAACAACATTGATTTATAATAATACTTCAAATGTTGAATCATTAAGTGTTCATGCTGATGTTGCACTTAATGATGGATCTGGATATGCTGTACATTTTTGTGATGCATTAAATGCTATGAATACTGCACATTTAGCATATGCCCATGATTATCAAGGTACCCAACGATTTATGGTTACAGATATTTATCTTCTTCCTCCGGGAACAAGATATTGGGTACATAATAGTGATGATTATGTTAATGCAGGATACTATGTAAATTATTCACAAACTGGATTTGGTGATCCAGGTGATGATGGGGTATATGTTAATGTGGAAATATTTGGTGATGAAAACACATTATATTCTACTGGAAGTTATAATAATTGGTTTTATGCAAATGGTAAATACAGGTTCTTTGGTAATTCAAATAGTCTATGGAAATCATATGAATATCCTGTTCAAGCCAACCACACATATACATTCAGTTTAAAGACATATAGTGAAGCCAGTAGTGATGGTATTATAATTTCAACATCTTCATTGTCTTCTGGTTCTGTTATCAGTTCTGGTCAAGCCAGAGCATATGGTTTATATGGAACAAATTCAACAGCAAGTTCAACCTGGACATACACACCTACATCAAATGGTACTGTATATTTCTATTTCAAGACTGATAGTAGTGTACTTTATGGACCTGGAGGAACTAATGGAGGTAATGGTGTTGATTATACATATGGAGAGATTGGCGTAACAGATTTTTCACCTTCTGCCAATAATATATCCTATGAACTTGAAGATCGACCTGAGATTGATTGTACATCAGATGCGGTAGAGGCACAAGAAACTGATTCCATAAAATATGTCACAATTTCAACTGGTGGTGCAACTTGTCAATATGGTACACCTACTTGTACATTAATAAGTGTTGTAAATCTAAATACTAATGTTTCCCAATCCGGTTGGAACATATCAGGTACAGGAGGTAATGTTGGAACAACCATTATTGTTCCTAACCAGACCCCATGGGGTGTATATCAATGTACAATTCGTGTAGTATCTCCAACGGATGGACAACACTTAACACAAACCATTGACAAACAAGTAAATATATATATATGGCCAAATACTGCCACTTATGGAAATATTGAGGATAGTAATGGAGATGATGGAATTATATATGTCTATGGTTATAATGGTAATAATATTCCTGCCAGTGCATTTACTTTGAATACAAGTAATATAGGAAATTATGTCACTATTGATTATGGGACAGTTAATGTTGATGAACATCCATTTACACAGACAATAAACTATACTAATGGAACAAGTGAAACTTTGAATTATAATAATCCTGGAGCATTCACATTTAGTTGGGTAGGTAATTCCACATCATTTAGTACAAAGGGTTGTGTAGCAGATGCAAGTGATGTTCCTGAAGATGTGTCTATCAATACTATGACATATCGGGTGACAGGTAGTGGAGGTAAAACTTATACTGTGGGTACTATAGATACTTTACCAAGAGAGGCGAATGTGGTAGAATCCAGTTCAACAACCACACAGTATGGAATACCTAGTGTAACAATCGGTAATGGTTTGACACCTGGTACCAGTGAAGCAATTGTCACCTGTACAGTTACCAATACCCAGACAACAACTACCACATATACTTCAGGGTGTCAGTCATCAAGTCAGAATTCATCAGTTTCTGGTACTGCAAAATGGAGAATTACTTCAAAAACATATACTCCTACCGGAGGGAATGCTGAATCAATATACAGATTTTCTGAAGAAGGTACATCTTCTTATATAAATGGGGTTTCGGGTTCGGTTTATGAAAATGGGGATAAGTTAAAACATAGTAATATGTTTACCAATGATGGTACAGACTATGTAGAAATAACAGCATATAATGTAGATGACATAGCCAAGACGAATACTGCAACCAAATCTTTAGCAAATACATATACTGATGTATGGGGTGATATACATCAGTTCAGTTTTTCGGCAGATGATCCAACACTTTCTTATACATCAGCACCTGCTTGTGGAGGAACGGTTTCACCATCCGTTTATGCATCACAGACAGGTACAAGAACTTGGGCATCAGGAAGTACACAAACAATATATGCCCAATTGGGTTACAGTTATGCAATGACAAGTGGTAATGGTTTTAGTATAGATACATCATCAGGAGATGTTACTGCGGAACCAAGGGGACAATCTGCCCAGTCAAGGACATCTAATACCATAACATTAACTATCAGCGGAGAAGACAATAAGAGCGCGACAGTCACCGCTACCTGTACACAGAGTGGTAATACATATAATGATGTTATAGGGGATGTGAGTATTACTGGATATTCATATGCAAATGCAAGTGCTTGTGGTGGAACAGTTCAACCTACAATCAATGCATCTCAAACAATCACAAGAAACTGGGATTGTAATGCTGGTCCTGAGGAAATACACCCTACATTATCTTATTCTTATGATATGCCATATAAGAGTGGTTTCAGTATCGATACTTCAACAGGTGCAATTACTGTAACTGGAAGAGGTAAATATGATGCTACAAGGTCAAACACTGCCACTGTTACTGTACGTGGTTCTGGAAGTAAGTCTGCAACTGCAACTGCCACCTGTACACAGAATGGTAATACATATACTGATTCCTGGAACAATCCAAGTATTTCAACATTTAGTTATCCATATATAAGCGCTTGCGGAGGAACAGTGTCTCCAACAATATCTGCAAGTCAGACTAGAACAAGAACCTGGGATTGTAATGCCGGGACGGATACTCTGAATGTGGATGTATCCAATAATACAATATATACAAAACTATCAGGAGATTCAGGATTAACTGTTGATTTAACAACAGGTAATGTAACTGGTACTAGCAGAGAGAAAAAAACATCACCATTGGAAATTATAGTAAGTGTAACTGTATCTGCGAATGGTAAAAGCAGTACCAGTACAGCCAATGTCACCCAGGAAGGTAATACATATACTATAACCTGGGGGGATGTAAATATAACTTCGTATACATATCCTACAAATCCTATAAGTGCCTGCAATAATAGCAGTACTGGCAATCCAACTGTTGTAGCAAGTCAGAAGGGTACAAAAGTTTGGGGTTGTAATGCCGGTACGGATGAAGATGCAGTTGATGGTCAGTTGTCTTACAGTTATGGCATTACTGCAACCAGCGGATTGAGCATCAACTCTTCAACCGGTGTCATAACTGGTACGGCAATAGGTAAATCAACTACACCTAGGGATACCACAGCTACAGTAACAGTCACTGGTAGTGGTGGTAAATCAGCAACAAAGACATTGACTGTCACCCAGAGTGGTAATAGTTATACTGATGAATGGGGAGTACCTACCATTACTGAATATTCATATGATAATGCATCAGCTTGTGGTGAAACGGTTTCTCCTACCATAAATGCAACACAAAGTGGTACAAGAATCTGGGAATGTAATGCAGGTACAGACCCTTTGAGTAATAACTCTTTTGGATACAGTTATTCAATGCCTTCTGCTAACGGTTTCAGTATAAATACATCAACTGGAAATATTACTGCTTTACCGAGAGGAGATTATGAAGAGACAAGAACATCCCAAACCGCGATGGTTACTGTGACTGGTGAAGGAAATCAATCCAATACTGCCACTGCCACCTGTACCCAGGATGGAGATACCTATACAATCTCTTGGGGTAACCTGAATATAAAAACATTCAGTTATTCAAACATAAGTGCTTGTGGTAACACCAGTGATCCGGAATTCCCGACAGTATCCGTAGAACAGAAAGGTACCAAGACTTGGAATTGTAGTAGTAATACTGAACCTGTGACCAATACAAGTTTTGAATACAGTTATTCAATAAATAGTTATAATTTTAGTATCAATTCTTCTACAGGAGGGGTGACATGTTCTTCAAGAGGTGCTACTACCGCAACCAGAAGCGGTACGATAACATTGACAGTTACCGGAGAAGGAAACAAGACTTCAAGAGATACCGCAACTATTACCCAGAATGGTAATACATATACTGATTCCTGGGATAATCCTGTCATAGATACATTTGAGTATTCAACAGTCATATCTGCCGGGGGAGGTTCCTGCTCACCTACAGTATCCATATCACAGTCTGGTACAAGAACCTGGGGATGTGGTGCGGGCACAGAAGAATTGACTAATACTACATTTGATTATGTTTATGGAATGTCCAAACCTTATGGAAAATGGACATTAGATACATCAACTGGAGCAGTCAGTTCAATTGATTTGAAAACAAATTCCAGCGGAATTACAACATCACCTAATGTTACAATCACTGTACTTGGTAGGGGATTGACAAGTACTGCCAAAGCAAATGCAACACAGGAAGCAAATACAGTTACATATGGGTCTGTCAGTTCTGTTGATGTTGAGCAGACTGCATATTTCCCACGAGAGGGTGGAACATTAAGGACAACCAATATTGAAAATTACTTTACCCCATCTGCCACACAGACCAAGACCTGGACATCAGGATCCACAGAAGATTGTGATATCACATATTCCTGGAGCGGTTCCAATGAGACTATTAATTCACTTGTTGATTTGGAAAGGAATGATTATACAGAGAGAACAATCGATTTTACAGTAACAGCAAGCGGTGAGGGTGGTGAATCCAATAGTGCATCGGTGACATCAATCTTACAGCAAAAGAATAAAGTTGTTTCTTATGGAGATGTGAGTGCCATTACTGTTACTCAACATCAATACTATCCTCGAACTGGCGGAACACTCAGTACTTCCAATATAGGATATTATTTTACACCATCTGCTACACAGACTGTTACACTTCAATATGGTACAAGATCTGGAGACATTTCATATTCCTGGAGTGGAACTACTGTTTCAATTCCTTCATTGAACAATATATTGGCAACAGATTATACTTCAAGGAATATCAATTTCAGGGTTACTGCAACTGGTGAGAGTAATAAATCCCAAACAAAAAATGTGACGACTATATTGCAGCAGAAGAATGAGATTGTCTCATATGGAGAAGTGAGTGCCCCTGGAGTTACACAGACAACTAATTTCCCTGCAAACGGAGTGACATTGACCACTTCGAATATCGGAAATTACTTCACAAGGAGTACTGATTCATCCCAGACTATCAACCTTCAGCTTGGTTCGACAACTGGAGATGTCACTTATTCTTGGGAAATAACTAATGGAACTGTTGCGTCATTGGGAACAACTGCCACGACAGGAGTTACATCAAAAGCAATAGATATCACATATACCGCAACAGGTGAAGGTGACGAATCTGCCGGTACAAGGATAACATCGGGAGGCCAGGAGATAAATGCCCTTACTTCCATCAGTTTCGTCACGGATACTAAAACAATTGCATATCAGGATTCAACGACTGGTGTAGTTACAGCATATTATACATCCGGTTCATCGAAGAATGTATCAAATGACACTAATACAAGTTATGATGATACATCTAATCCGGATAGGGTATCATTTACAAAGAATTCATAAAAAATAAATAAAAATACAATAAAAAAATAATATATAAAATATGGCAAATTATGTAACCATAACAGGTATACGACAGGGAACGACAACCATCACCGCCACTTATACTGATGGTGGTGTAACCAAAACCGCCTCTGTCGAGAACTTTCAAGTAACCGCCATTGCAGCAACATTGACATTCACAAGTAGTCATGGACCAATCACTTATGATGGAACAAGAAAGGCGATAGGTACAGTTAATTATGGTGGTGATGGCTCTGCTTATTATTTGGTAATAAAGGCAACCAGTCAGCCATCGACACCTTCGGCATCATCCACTGAAGGAACAGGTTGGATACCTGTTTCAGATGGGGGTATAGTTTATGCAACGAATGCAGCACCATCCGATGCCGGAACATATTATGTGTTCTTGAGGTCTACTGCCGGTAACAACTATGTAGGAGAAGACCCTAAACTGGGTGGAAACAAGACCATTGACAAGAGGACAGTTTCTGTGACGGGAGAACCTACAACTGTTTCCAATACATTGACATATGATGGTACATCCAAGACACTTGTAAGCAATACTGCATCAAGTACTGATAATGCAGGTACATTCTATTATTATGTATCTACTTCATCCACAGCACCTTCCTGGGGAGACAGTGGTTGGACTACCACATTACCTACAGGAACGGATGCAGGAGAATACTATATATGGTATTACTGTCAGGTGGATACCGCCAATAACAATGCCGGTACAAATACCAATTCAGTCAAGTCATTGAGTGGAAGTCCTAAGGAGATAGCAAGGGCAACAAGTGCAACTGCATCTGCTCTTTCTAATGTTGTTTATAATGGTACGACAGAAACCAATGGTACCGCACAGTCCGGTGTCTCCGGTTCTTATGTCACCTGGAGTGGAAACACTACCGGAACAAATGCTGGTTCATATACAGCATATGCAACACCAGATTCAAACCATGCTTGGTCAGATGGAACCTATGCACAAAGGACTGTAACTTGGTCTATTGCAAGAAGAGGTCAGACTGCACCTGTTCTTAATGGTGATTCCAAGGAATATCACAATACTGCATCTGCATCCATTAAGACTGCAGGAACTGTTGCCGATGGAGTCGCCACCGCACCTGGTACTCTTGTTTGGGAAAACAGGGAAAGGACTGCAGTCGGTACCCAGACAGCGACTGCATACTATGCTGCAACTGCAAATAACTTCAGTGCATCTCCAGTATCCGAGGGTGTCACAGTTGAAGTTACAAAGGCAACTGATGCTTCTGTATCGGTTACACTTGCAACAGGAACATTGACTTACAATGGTACAACCAATTCAAACGGTTCAGCTCAGACGCTGGCGACTGCGACATCACACGGATGTACTTATTATTTGATTGCACATAACAGTCCGACAAGTGCCCCTGCATCTGATGCAGCAGGATGGACAAACGGATCAGTATCAGCAACAAATGCAGGTACATATTATATCTGGTATAAGGGAACCGCCGATTCCAACCACAGTAATGATGTGGCAATAACATATGAGGGACCGGTTGTCATAGAGAGGGCGAAGACTGCATCTGCAATTTCAATATCGGAACTTGTTTATAATGGTACCACCGAGAACAATGGTACTTCACAGGTTGGTGTTTCAGGACAGCATGTTACTTGGAGTGGAACACAATCCGCAGTCAATGCAGGTTCATATTCTGCAACAGCAACACCTGAATCCAACTTTGCTTGGTCTGATGGTACTTATGCTGCAATGCCTGTTTCTTGGTCTATTGCAAGAAGAGGTCAGACTGCTCCTGTACTTCAGGGTGCGGAAACAACCTATCCTACCCGTGCCGAAGCATCTGTCAGGACACGGGGTATTGTCGAGGGTGGTGAATCTACAGACTATGCACCTGGAGAACTTGTATGGACTGATCAGATAAGGACTACTGCAGGTATTCAGACAGCAACCGCATACTATGCTGCAACAACAACCAACTTCAGTGCATCTCCTGTATCTGAAGGTGTCACCGTTAAGGTTAATGCACAGGCAGTCACAGTGACCGCACCTACATTAGTTGCCGGTGATTTGGTATATGATGGCACAGCACAGACAATCGTGAATGCTGGTTCAAGTACTACTGGTGGAACAATGTATTATTATGTTTCCGAATCAAGTACTGAACCTACTTTCAATACATCAACCTGGACGACAACCACACCTATTGAAAGAACCGACGCTGGAACATATTATGTCTGGTATTATTGTCAGGTGACTGATACCTCCAACTATTCCGGTTCCGGTATCAATACGGTCACACCGGTAAGCGGTAATTCCAAGACTATTGCCCAGAAGGAGGTTTCACTTAATTGGAGTGAACATACATTCACATATGACGGAACCCAGAAGACTGTTACCTGTACATTAGGTGGGGTCGTATCAGGAGATAACTGTAGTGTAACTGTAAGCAATAACACCAGGACCAATGCAGGTTCCCAGACTGTTTCCGTAACCGGATTGGTTGGTACAAGTAGTGACAACTATAAACTTCCGGCAACTACAACTACGACATTGACCATCAACAAGGCAAATCTTGATGTGACTGAGGTGACATACAATGGTATTTGGGATGGAGTTGTACATTCCGGTTATATTGTTGTCGATAATGATGACTGGGATGGAAAGACAGTCGTTATGGGTTCAACCCAGACTTATGGTACAACAGTGACCACAAATGGTGCTCCTGACCAAAATATTGTTTTGATCAGTTCATCTTCATATACACCACAGGCAACCATATATTATAAGGTTACTGGTGGAGACAATTATAATGACTATGAAGATTCCATACAGTTTGCCATCGGTAAGGAGGCAGCCACCCTTCCGGGAACAATCACCGGAGATTCGGCAAATGTTGCATACCACAATATCGCAAGGGCTACAGTAAGCACAGATTATACCGGAGGTACACTTCAGTATGCTACATCTGCAGACAACAATACCTGGAGCTCTTGGTCTGATGTTACTTGGGAGTCGGGTAATTTAACCGCCAATCCTTCAAGGACGGATATTGGAACGACTTATGTCAAGTTCAAGGTTGCCGGTGATTCCAACCATAATGATTCTGATGAATCAAATGTGGTGACCCTCACAGTTTATGCAGCATCTGATGCCAATATGGTGGTTGATATTGTTTCCTCAACATTGACTTACAATGGTACATCTTGTGGTAATGGTACTGCACAGACCATTGCATCTGTAGATACTGCAAATGAAAGCAAGTATCATGGTGTTGGTTCTTATTCAATTGGTTATAGAAAGGATGCTACCGCTACGGCAGACAATCAGATTACCTGGGTTAATACCACTCCATTGACTGCAACTGATGC
>AUXO010079210.1_pt1 | contig 10043 bp, 7 predicted proteins | sample 768731 | NCBI WGS metagenome assembly AUXO01 (sample SAMN02715735, study PRJNA202380) | gut metagenome | biome: sheep rumen | host: Ovis aries | place: New Zealand: Palmerston North | reverse complement strand
TATGCCTTTATGATGTATAAGAGGGATAAGATACTTAAGGAAGAAGCCGAGAAAAGGCTTGAAGCCATCAAAGAGTTTACCGAGCTCGGAAGCGGCATAAAGATAGCCATGCGTGACCTTGAGATAAGGGGCGCCGGGAACTTACTCGGAGCAGAACAGAGTGGACATATGGCTGCGGTAGGATATGAGTTATATTGCAAGATGCTTAATCAGGCCATAAAGAACTTAAAGCCCGGCGAGTTGGAGATGGATTATTATCAGACATCCATAGATCTCGAGATGGATGCGTTTATACCGTCTTCTTACATAAAAAACGAGCTACAGAAGCTTGATATGTATAAGAGGATTGCATCGGTCGATACTTCCGATATGATGATGGACTTAGAAGAGGAACTTACCGACCGGTACGGCGAGCCTCCCACACCGGTCATCAATCTGTTAAATATAGCGCTTACCAAGGCCGAGGGGCACGATGCATTTGTTACCTCGATCACCCAGAAGGGGACAGTGGTAAAACTCGAGATGTACGAAAGAGCAATGCTTGACGTGGCTCAGCTGCCCGGGCTTATAAAGAAATATGACGGGGCATTTAAGATGTATCCCGGGAAAGTCCCGAAGTTTGATTATATCCTTACACCCGAACGCGGGAAGAAAACCTTTAACTTTAAGCCTGAGGAGATATTTAAGCAGTTAAGAGGCTTATTTGCAGACATGAAGGCTATCAGGCTTAAAACCGATGAGCCAAAAACAAATACCGGCAACGAACCGGACGTAACGAACAAAATGTAACGAAAAAGATGTCATCCTGAGCTGAGTCGACACCGTTTTGCGGCATCTACATAAAGCGAAGGATATTAAAGATTTGGAAAACAGTATGAGAAGAAAAAGTAAGCAGATAGTTTTATATTTCCTGGTTCTGATACTTGCATGTATGACGGTATCCTGTGGAAAAACGGAGGAAAAAGAAACGGAAAGACCTGAATTCCGGGATGATGCGGTATTTGCAGTAAACGGGGTACAGGTGACCCTGGCAGAGTGGAATCTGTATGCTTGTCCGATACTTGATGAGATCGATAACCTGTACGGCAAGGATATCTGGGATTATAAGATGGATTCCGAAGGGAAACTGTTCGGAGAGGCACTCCAGGAATATATCCGTGAAAAGATAGTAAATATCAAGGTAGTAGCGGGAAAAGCTCCGGGACTGGATGTACACTTAACAGAAGATGACAGGACGGAGATAAGCTTAGCAGCTTCCGAATATATGGAGAAGCTGACCGAAGAACAGCAAAAAGAATACGGCATCACAAAGGATATGGTGGAAAATGTCTATGAGGATAATCTCTTGGCTACCAAGGTATATGAGTATCTGACATTAAATGTTGATACCTCCACTGAGGAGACAGAGGTAAGACATATGGTACTCCGCTATATCATGCTCCCGAAAACATATGAGAATAAATCCGGCGAGACCGTATTCTACAGTGATGAAGAGATACTTTCAAGAAAAAGCCGCATAGAAGCGGTAAAGTCGGCACTGGACAAAAATCCGGAAGCTACATTGAAGGATTTTGAAAGCGATGACCTGACGGTGACAGACCTTATAGTTGATTATAACGGATTAAAGGAACGCCTTCCGGAGGATATGGCAGGTGTCGTATTCTGGCTCAGAGAACATGAGATAAGCCGGATACTTGAAAGCGATGAGGCGTTTTTCATATTTGAATGTGTAAAGCTTTCCGATGAAGAGAGAACAAAAGCTGCCCGCATTAAGATCATAGAACAACGCGAGCAGCAAGTGTTTGAAGAAGCTTATATCGAATGGAAAAAAGATGTAGAGGTCATAAACAACGATCCGGTATGGAAAAGTATAACGGATATGTTTAATGCTCGGTCGGATACCCGTTCATAAGATATATTTCTAAAGTATCCTCTTCAAAATCGTCGAGTACCGTATAGTATTCATAGTAATTGTTGTATGAGTTTTTCAGGTAATTCTTTTTAAGTGCGTCTGCGTAAGATGCATCAAGTTTATTGTATATAGGTGAATATTCTTTGCCATAGCCCGTGTTGCGCCAATGATAGAAGCTCACGGGCCTCATTGTATTCTCAAATCTGTTCTCGGTGATAAGCGGATTTACCGTACCGTTCACTATGATAGATACAAGTTCAAGTTCCGGGGGTTCGGAGTATATGAAGCAGTTATCTTTTATCACCGGTTTATCCCAATTCATACATCTTATGGCATAGGTCTGTATATCAAAAAATGTATTCCTTAAGATATTAATGTTTTTATGTGCACTGCCCTCGGAATACTTATGAGTGGCTATACCGCATTCCACCTCGTAAAAGACATTGTCGGTGATATATATGTCTTTGTCTGGTGTTTTGTCATAGCTCGTCCAGAGCTGGTGGAAACCGCCGGTCACCTTATCGGGTGTGTCGATATTGATGGCTTCCTTTCGGGTGGTCACGGATTCGGACGCACCGTAAAAGAAGTTGTTCGTGATATGGACATTGCAGGAGGCATCGAGCTCTATAAAATGGTAGGTGTTCATGTTAAGAAAAGAAATGCCTGATATGGTAAGGTTTTTGCAATGACAGGATACGATGCCCTGACATAATATATTGTTAAGGTCTATATATGCCCTTCCCTCGCCTAAGATCTGTATGTCGTGCTCTCCGTTGTAGCCTTTAAATACGCCCTCTTTAGATGCATTCGTGTAGGAAACGGTCTGGAACAGGGAAGCGGTGGCGGTCAGGCTCTTGGTACCTGTATCATCGGTCTTCTTTATCTTAGCGCCGTCCTCCAATATTATGGTCGTATTGGAAGGGATACAAAGGGTATTTGTTACGGTATAAGTGCCTTTTTGCAATACCAGTACGCCGCCCTTTAAGGTATTAAGCCTTTCAAGATAAGAGCGGAGCAGGTAGTAGCCTTTGGTTTTATCATTATAAGTGCCGTATTTTACATAATTGGAATTGTACGGCTCCGAGTCGGGATTGATGATGAACAGAGTCCCTTCGCCGTTATAGACTTTTATCTCAGTGGTAAAGGTCTTACCCATACAGGTGGCGGAAAGTATCACCTTTCCGGGCTTTACGGTCTTTATGATACAGTCGGTGGCACCCTGCGCTTCTATCTCGGCATAGCCTTCTCCCTGAAGCGTCCAGGTGACGGGTTCTTCGTGTCCGTACCTTTTAAGTTTAAAACAGAAGGTGGAGTTTAACGACATGGCGTCTGTCGAATCGGTCAGTTTGCTGTAAGGGGCCTTGACGGTCACTTTCATGGAGCAGGTCTGCGTTACCCCGGCTTCGGTCACATCGGCATATATGGTGGTAGAGCCTTCAGAAACGGGGAATATCTCGCCCTCGGAGGAGATGACTGCTATTTCTTCGTCGTCACTCCTATATGATATATCAAATTCTTCCCCCATGCCCGATACATCACTTAAGTAGCTTTCCCAGCCGGTGTACAGGGTGATCTTTTCTTTGTCAAAGCTTACGGATGCGGCGGCCTTCTTTTTCGCCAGAGCGGCAGTTCCGGGACACAGAAGGACGGTCATGATACAGAGGATCATAACAAAAAGCGCATATTTTATCTTTTTATTTCTCATGGCCGGTCTCCTTTCGTATGGCGAATGTCGCTTTAGCAACGTTTGCCGGTCGGTAAATACTGCTTTATTATACAGTAAAAACAAGGTTTAATCAAGAGAAGGGTGTGCCATCTTTGTAAAATCTTTGTTAAATAAATGTTGATAAAAGTTATTATTTAATATATAATAATCATAATAGTGCGGTGCACTTTTGATTCTTCCCGCGTCCATATGGACAAAAGTGGAAATTTGGAGGTTTACAATGAAAAAACAGGCATTTAATCCTTATCTGCCTTCATGGGAATACGTTCCCGACGGTGAGCCTTACGTATTTGACGGGAGAGTGTACGTATACGGATCGCACGATCTGTATAACGGACAGGCATTCTGCCTCGGCGATTACGTAGGCTGGTCGGCACCGGTGGATGATCTTGGTAACTGGAGATACGAAGGCATCACCTATCCCAGACTGGCAGACCCCGCAAATGACGGAAGGATGGTTCTTTATGCTCCCGATGTTACCATAGGTCCCGATGGCAGATACTACATGTATTACTGTCTCGATAAGGTTCCGATCGTATCCGTTGCAGTATGTGATACTCCCGCAGGAAAGTACGAATTCTACGGACATGTTCATTATGCTGACGGCACACGCTTAGGTGAAAGAGAAGGCGATGAGCCCCAGTTTGATCCCGGTGTTATCACAGAAGACGGAAAAACATATCTTTATACCGGTTTCTGCGGTATGGGAGATAAGTCCAGGACAGGTGCATTCTGTACAGTTCTTGATACTGATATGCTCACCATCATCAAGGATCCCGTAAGAGTGGTTCCCGGCTGCATGTACAGCGAGGGCACGGGCTTCGAGGGACATGCTTTCTTCGAGGCATCATCCATCAGAAAGCGCGGAGATACATATTATTACATATATTCTTCACAGGTTATGCATGAGCTTTGCTACGCAACTTCAAAGTATCCGGATAAGGACTTTAAGTATGGCGGAGTTATCGTAAGCAACTGTGACTTAGGCATAGACAGCTACAAGCCCGCCGATATGGTGGCAGGTACTCCGGGTAACGATCACGGAAGTATAGTCCAGATAGGTGATGACTGGTATATCTTCTATCACAGACAGACCAACGGCACCTGGTTCTCACGTCAGGGCTGTGCGGAAAAGATAAAGTTTGAAGCTGACGGCTCTATAAAGCAGGTTGAGATGACCTCGTGCGGACTTAACGGCGGACCTTTGGAGGGGAAGGGTGAGTATGCCACATACATCTGCTGCAACCTTTTCAATAAAGAAGTAAAAGGCTCACCGTTCGGAGGATATCCCAATCCCGCAAAGATCATCATGGACGGACGCGACGGCGACGAAGAGCTCGGCTATGTATACAATGTAAAGAACGGCGATACCATCGGCTTTAAGTATTTTGACTGCAAGGGTATCACAAAAGTAAGAGTGACCACAAGAGGATACTCTCACGGAGTATTTGAAGTTAAGACCAAGTGGGACGGCGAGGTGCTCGGCACCATCGATCTTATCAGCTCCAACTTCTGGGAGGCACATGAAGCTGACATAGCTATCCCTGATGGAGTTAATGCTCTGTATTTCACATACAGCGGCGGCGGAAACTGCAGCTTTAAGTCATTCGAGTTAATATGATATAAGGTGAAAAACATAATAAAAGGAGAATTATAAATGGCTAAACAAAGAGAAGCACTGGTTACCAATATCTTCACAGCAGATCCTTCTGCACATGTATTTAATGATAAGGTATATGTTTACCCTTCACACGATCTTCCTCATGACGGAGCTGACGATGATGAGGGTATCGAATATGCTATGGAGGATTATCACATCCTTTCCATGGATAACCTTGACGAGGCTACACCCTGCATCGATAACGGCGAAGCACTTCACATGAGAGATATCCCGTGGGTAAGCAAGCAGATGTGGGCACCCGATGTGGCATATAAGGATGGAAAGTATTATCTTTACTTCCCCGCAAGGGATCAGCAGGGAGTGTTCCGTTTAGGTGTCGCTGTTTCCGACAGCCCCGTAGGACCTTTCAAGGCTGAGGACAATTACATCCCCGGCAGTATGAGTATCGATCCCGCAGTATTTGAAGAGAATGGCAGATACTACTGCTACAACGGCGGACTTTGGGGCGGCCAGCTTGAGAAGTGGATGACCGGTTCATACGTAGAGAATCCCGCTGAGATCCCTGCAGATGCTCCCGCACTCGGACCGTTCTTCGCAGAGCTGAACGAAGATATGAAGACCTTCAAGGCTACTCCTAAGATGGTGCAGATACTTGATGAAAACGGCGAGCCCATCAAAGCAGGCGATGAAGACAGACGTTATTTTGAGGGTCCCTGGATGCACAAGTATAACGGACTTTACTATCTGTCATATTCCACAGGTACCACACATTACCTTGTATATGCTACAGGTACAAGTCCCGAGGGTCCTTTCACATACCGCGGCAGACTTATGGAACCGGTAATCGGATGGACCACACATCACTCGATCATCGAGTATCATGGAAAGTGGTATCTTTTCTATCATGACTGTGAGATATCACAGGGCATCAATCACAGAAGAAATGTTAAGTTTACAGAGATCTTCTACAATGAGGACGGGACCATCAAAACAGTGTTCCCTTACGATCACAAGTAATTATTATGGGGCTGTCGCACTTAGGTGCGGCGGCCCGTTTTCAGAGGTAGATATGAGACTGAGACATAATCCCAAGGCAGATATAGCGGTGGAAAACAGTGAATATGTGGAACAGGACCCTAAGGCGAGAAAGGGGCACTGGCATGATCTTTTCGGGAATGATAATCCGATACATATCGAGATCGGTATGGGAAAAGGCAATTTTATAATGACGCTGGCTTCTCAGAATCCCGATATCAATTATGTGGGGATAGAGCGTGTGCCTACCGTGCTTTATAAGGCGTTGAAGAAGCAGGAGGAGATGAAACTCCAAAATCTCGTATTTATGGCATTTAATGCGGATGAGATAAACGAAGTGTTTGAAAAGGACGAGGTGGAGAGGATATATCTTAATTTTTCTGACCCATGGCCGAAGGACAGGCATGCTTTAAGGAGACTTACTTCGCCTAAGTTTTTAAAGCTTTATGACTGCTTTTTAAAGGATAACGGCATCATAGAGTTTAAGACTGATAACAGGGCGCTTTTTGATTATTCGCTCTTGGCTGCTCCGGAGGCAGGATGGAAGGTAAGGGATATTACAAATGACCTGCACCACAGCGAATATGCTGTAGGAAATATCATGACAGAGTATGAGATGAAGTTTTCCGCCATGGGAATACCTATCAATAAAATGGTCATATACCGGTAATAGACAGGTGTTATCCCTCATATGACGGGGATTGACTATTAATCGGAAAAATGTTAATATTTTCTCGCAACTTTACGACGGAGGAAAGAAAATGAAGGAAAAATTACAAAAGAGTTTGATCATGATCGTGCTCATACTTTCCATGCTGGCACTTGCTGCATGCTCGAAGAGTGATGAGGATGATGACGAAGAGAGCGGCCGCAGACGCCGCCGTACAGAAAATGTAGAGCCTACGGACGACCCCGATGTGACAAGTGAGCCTACCGTTGAGCCCACTGAAGAGCCTGCTGCGGAGGTTACACCCGAACCCGGTTCAGATCCTGTATTGACACTTGAACCTACTGTCACTCCCACTAAGGAGCCTGCAACTGCCATTACACCTGTTGTTATATCCGGCGGTGATGATGAGAAAAAAGAAGGCGATGATGAAGATATGCCTGCTACCGGTAAGCCGGAGCCTACAGGAGATATAGAACCCGTTATTACCGGTGATCCGTATGATAATGGTTTTGTTTATGAAGAAAAAATTATAGGATATACGGATACTGAGGATGCAGCAAAGAAAATAGCTGAGGCGTTCGGAAATGCATTCATCACCGGTGATAAAGACGGGATACTCAATACCATCGCATATGACGCAGACAAAAAGAATAAACTTACCGAGGACCTGTCGGGATTTCAGGGGATTAAAGAATCAGTGCTTGATGAAATGTCCGAATATGATCTTGCTATCGCGGATATCGATCTTGAAGAACTTGTTTATCTTGAATGTGTAGGCGGAATGAGACTTGATAAAAAGACTGCCGTAGAGAATCTGTTCATCAATGATACTTATATAAACGACCCGATGGAATGGGAGGATTATCATATTTTCTCCACCGAGATCAAGGGTAAATTGATCTCGCTTATCGGGAATCCTTTAGATGGCGGAATTAATATAATAGTAGCTGAAAGAGACGGAGAGTACAAGGTTATCACCGTTGCATATTATGATGAAATAGATACAGAAGACGATCCTGATGATCCCGAGACAGACGAAGAAATACTTATGGAGATCAAGGGAAAGCTTTATCAGTTTAACGGAAATGAGACTCCCGACGAGATCATAGATACATTTAACAAGGCATTTGAAGATTTTGATTTCTACACCATGATCTCATGTATAGCCATAGATGACAGCTTCTATATCGATGCAGTCGAGGATAACGACGATGCCATAGAGACGTTTGAATTAGCAAAGACCATACCCGGTAGTATAACTGTTACTGCAAAAAGAGGTGAGGCTGTACCTGCTACCGAGGAAGAATTAAACGATATCCGTATTAACTGCCCTACCTTAGAAAATGCTGAAAGTGTCACAGACCTTGTAAAATATGAGATCGAATACCATATGGAAATTGGCGAAGAGACTCAGGATCAGACAGAGACTGTATATGTAGGCAAATACAACGGCGAGTACAGGATCGTACAGTGCTTCATCTTTGAATAATAGTTTAAAATAATTCCAAACTTTCATCGGTGCCGCTGCAGGCACGACACCGATGTGTAAGCATGCCTGCGGTATGATACGGAATATGAAAAAATATTGTGTAATAGGAACTCCTGTCGGGCACTCCAAGTCCCCCGCACTTTTTAAAAGATTTATGACCGAAAAGGGCTTAAAGTACGGTGAGGATGCGGAGTACCTGATAAATGAAATAACAGATAAAGAACAGCTCCATGCCTTTGTTTCGGATATGAGATCAGGGGTATGGAGCGGTTGTAATGTCACCATGCCTTGGAAAACGGACATGGTAAAATATATGGATGAACTTTCCGAGACAGCCAGGATCACGGACGCGGTAAATACGGTGTCTGCGAAGGATGGCAGGCTGTTCGGTGACTCTACCGACGGCCGGGGCATGCTTAATGCCATAAAGGCTGATACCGGGTGCGATATAAAGGATAAAAATGCAGTCATGCTCGGGTGTGGAGGAGCGGCTCGTTCCATCATAGCCGAAGCGGTACTGCGCGGGGCAGCCCGGATAGATATAGTATGCAGGGGGGCCGAAACCATAGACGGATCGGGACCTGACAAAGGGTCCAATCTGTATTTAACACTGGAGCTTATTGAAAAAATATGTTCACAGGAAGATTCTGAAAAAAATGGCAGCGGGAAGCAACCTGCATATGAAACTAAGATAGTGTTTATAGAGTCAGGAGACTTCGAGAAGGTTCGGCGTGCTGTGGCAGATGCGGATATCCTGATCAATTCCACTCCGTTAGGCATGCTGGACGGAAGAGGAAGTGAGACTAAACTGCCGTTACCTGATGATACGGTATTCGGTAAAGACCTGATAGTTGCAGACTGTGTATATAATCCTGATGAAACGCTTCTGTTAAAGAAGGCAAAGGAAGCGGGAGTGAGAATCGTCAAAGGTATCAGGATGCTGGAAGAGCAGGCCAGATGCGGCGTGGAGATACTTCTTAGTTAAATTGCTGATTATCAAGGCTTCCCCTTGAGGGGAAGCTGTCTGCGAAGCAGACTGATGAGGTGGAAAACTACAAAATCGGAGGATAAAAATATCATGACACTCGTAATCATGGCTGCCGGAATGGGCAGCAGATACGGCGGGCTGAAACAGCTCGACCCTTTAGGACCCGGCGGGGAATTTCTGCTTGATTATTCTATCTATGATGCCGTAAAGGCAGGCTTTAACAAGGTAGTGTTTGTAATAAAGAAGGAAAATCTCGAGCTTTTCCGCGAGACGGTCGGAGAGCGTATAGAAAAAGCGGTAAAGGTGGAATATGCATTCCAGGATATAGCCGATATCCCCGAAAACGGCTGCATTCCTGAAGGCCGTGTAAAGCCCTGGGGTACCGCACATGCCGTATATTGCTGCAGAAAGCTTGTGGACGAGCCATTTGCAGTTATAAACTCAGATGATTTTTACGGAGCTGAAGCTTTTAAGTGCCTGGCTGATTATCTGAAGACTCCGGATGGTAAAAATACGGACAAAAACACACAGCCGGAAAAAACAGGATGTGATCCTGTCCACAGGTACTGCATGGCAGCATATATGCTGAAAAATACCCTTAC
>AUXO017843354.1_pt1 | contig 10044 bp, 11 predicted proteins | sample 768731 | NCBI WGS metagenome assembly AUXO01 (sample SAMN02715735, study PRJNA202380) | gut metagenome | biome: sheep rumen | host: Ovis aries | place: New Zealand: Palmerston North | reverse complement strand
AATTTTGAGCGCAGCGACCAAGATAATCTTTCCGTGAGATCCGTGTGACATTTACTGGGCCCAATAGGGCAAAACTCTCGTTGAGGTAATGTGTTGATATAACTTGCCCCGGGCCCATTTCTTTGGAATAATTATGAAACTAAATAAAGATAAGATTACAGTAACGTCCCCGTTACTGCCAGACCTTGATGCGTTCCATGCAATGCTCAAGGAGATATGGGAATCCAAGTGGATAACCAATAATGGCCAGTTCCATCAACAGTTAGAGGCGGCATTGGCTGAATACCTGAAAGTGCCTTACATCAGCCTGTTCACCAATGGCACGCTGCCATTGCTCACAGCTTTGCAGGCCCTGCGTATTACAGGTGAAGTCATCACCACCCCCTATAGCTTTGTGGCTACCACGCATAGCATTTGGTGGAATGGCTGCAAACCCGTGTTTGTGGATATTGAAGAGAGTACCTGTGGCATCGACCCTAATAAGATAGAAGCCGCCATCACTCCCAAGACCACGGCCATTATGCCCGTACATTGCTATGGCAAGCCAGTAAATATGGATGCCATACAGGCCATAGCAGACAAGTATGGTTTGAAGGTTATCTACGATGCTGCCCATGCCTTTGGTGTAGAGGTGAATGGTGAGAGCGTGCTGAACGCTGGTGATATGTCCACACTTAGTTTCCATGCCACCAAGGTTTATAACACTTTGGAGGGGGGAGCCCTCGTGATGCACGACGAGCAGACCAAGAAGCGTATAGACTATTTGAAGAATTTCGGCTTTGCCGGAGAGACCGAGGTGGTTGCACCAGGCATCAATAGCAAGGTTGATGAAGTACGTGCAGCCTACGGTCTGCTGAACCTGAAACAAGTTGATGCAGCCATTGCAGCCCGACAAAAGGTAGCACAGCGTTATCGTGAAGCATTGAGGAATGTCCCAGGCATCCGTTTCTTTGATGATATGCCTGGTGTGCGCCATAACTATAGTTATTTCCCCGTTTTCATCAATGCCAAGGAATACGGCAAGACGCGTGACCAGCTGTATTTCGAGATGAAGGAACAAGGTGTTCTTGGCCGCAGATATTTCTTCCCGCTCATCAGCACCTTCAGCACCTATCGTGGTCTGCCCAGTGCAGCCCCTGAGAACCTGCCCGTAGCCACAAAGATTGCCAACGAGGTCATCTGTCTGCCGATGCACCATGCATTAAGTGATAAAGACATTGAACGAGTGCTTGGCATCGTCATTAGTAAGTAATCATGAAAATATTATCCAATTTTTTGGAGAATTCAATATTTATCACTACATTTGCAGCAAATTTAATAAATATCCAAAATGAACGGACATATAATGACAAACAGCCAGGCAACGGTTAAGGTTAATACAAAGCGGGTTAGTAAGACCTGGGAGGCTTCACAAAGGCTGAAGGGTAGTATTGTCGTTTTAGACAAGAGCATTCTTGACTAAAAATCTGCTATGCGATATTTGTTAGACACCAACATTTTTATCTATCTGGCTTCCGATCCAGATTTGCTCAGTGCGGATGTTGCAGCCATCATAGAGGACTACGACAATACATTCTATATGAGTGCAGAATCAATGCGCGAGTTGGTAATAGGATACCGCAAGAAGAGCTTCAGTACTAAGCAGTGGCATACGGCAGAAGAAATGTTGCGTTCTATTACTAACGATTTCAATATATGGATACTTCCTCTCAAGGAAGAACACATGCTCACCCTTTCCCGACTTGTTATCAATGAGGCTCAGGAACATAACGATCCGTCTGACCATGTTATCATTTCACAGGCAATAACAGAGCATTTGCCATTAATATCCAGTGATACAAAGTTTGAGTTCTATAGAAGTCAGGGCTTAGACTTTATATACAACAAGAAATAGTTTTTACCTATTCACTTTAATGATGGTTACTTCCTAAAGAAGTGACCCTCTGACTTTTTCTCTTTATACATGAAACAAAAGAAACTGATGCTGCTTGGTGGCATCAGATATCTGCTTCCCGCCATAGAGGCCGCTCAAAAGCATGGAGCGCATGTTATCACGGTAGATTATCTGCCAGATAATATAGCACATAAGTATTCCGATGAATACCATAACGTGAGCATACTCGACAAGGAGGCCGTTCTGACTTTAGCCAAAGAACTGCAGATAGATGGCATATTGTCGTATGCTGTTGACCCAGGCGTCGTCACTGCTGCATACGTAGCAGAACAGATGGGCCTTCCATTCACATGCAGCTATGAGGCAGCCTGCATCTTACAGGACAAGGCCCGCTTCCGTCAGTTCCTAACAGAAAACGGCTTTAACGTCCCCAATGCCAAGGGCTATGACAACGCCGAAGATGCACATAAAGATATCGGTTACTTCAATTGGCCAGTAATAGTCAAGCCTGTTGATAGTGCCGGTAGCAAAGGCGTGACACGTGTTGAATACCTTAAAGACCTGAACAAAGCTATAGAGACGGCATTGGACGCCTCTCACAATGGTCATTTTATCATAGAGGACTTCCTTGAGTTGCAAGGTTATCAGTCCAGTGCCGACTGTTTCTCTGTTAATGGTGAGTTGGTCTATGCCGACTATTCCGACCAGCTGTTTGACAAGGATGCCGCCAATCCCTACACTCCGGCACTTGAAATCTGGCCCTCTACAATGAGTAAGGAACATCAGGATTACCTGACGAAAGAACTGCAGCGTCTTCTACATTTGCTCCATTGTGGAACAGGACTATATAACGTAGAGAGTCGTGTCTGCAAGAATGGCAAGCCTTATATCATGGAGGTCTCACCTCGTGCAGGCGGTAATCGTATCGCCGAGTTGCAGCGCATAGGCACAGGCATCGATTTGATAGAGGCAGAAGTATGTAAGGCCTTAGGCATGTCCCTTCCAGAAGTGGTGATGCCACAGTATGATGCCATCTATGTCAATGATATCCTGCATTCCGATGTATCAGGAACTTTTCAGGGTATTGAATATAATGAATCGTTTCGTAGAGACCATATCATCGGTGAGGCCATCTATCCCGAAACCGGAGCCACTGTTGAAACCTTCAAGGGCGCAAACAATGCCATTGGCTCACTTTTTTTACGGTTCCAAACATCAGAAGAACTCGAACATGCCATCACTCATCAACGTGAGTGGCTGAAAGTTGTTGTAGTATGAACGCCATAGGAGGTTATTTCTCTTTAGAGTTGAACGACGGCAGGGAGCGTCATCACGGTGCACTGCACCTCAATGCCGGTCGCTATGCTTTGGAGTATATACTGAAAGCTCGTAAGTATAGTAAGGTATTTCTGCCTTATTACATCTGCGACTCTGTGCTGCAGCCTTTCAAACGTTTGGGCATAGTTTATGAGTTCTACCACATCAACGAGCAGTTAGAACCAGCCGTAAAGCTACACCCTAAGGACGACGAGGCCGTACTCTACGTGAACTACTTCGGGCTGAAAAATCGCTTGGCTGACAGCTTTTGTTACGCCTACCGCAATACTATCCTTGACCAGACGCAGGCTTTCTACAGTCAACGGGGAAACAAATATGATGATGACACGATACAATGTGATACTTTCTACAGCTGCCGCAAATACTTCGGAGTGCCCGATGGTGCCTATCTCTACACTAACTGCCTGTTAGATGAAGAACTGCAACAGGACGAGTCCTTCGAGCGAATGACCTTCCTCACCAAGCGCATCGACCGTTCCCCTCAGGAGGGCTACGCCGACTTCCACGCCAATGACCAGTTGCTGAGCACTGTAGGTCTGCGACGTATGTCTAAGCTCACTGAATCAATGATGCAAGCCATAGACTATTCCACCAAGGCCAATCGTCGCATCAATAATTTCCATATCCTTGATAAGGCCCTGCGCGATACCAACCGCTTCAAGTGGGCAATGGACTCCGGCACTACGCCCCTCGTTTACCCATATTATGTAGAAGACGGTGCTGCATTGCGTCAGTACCTTATCGACCATCAGGTGTTTTGCGCCCGCTACTGGCCCAACGTTCTGGAGTGGTGTCAGCCCACAGATTGGGAGTACCAACTGGCCGAGAACTTAGTCTGTATCCCCATTGACCAGCGTTACAATGAGCAAGACATGCAAGTTATTATTGATTTGGTTAAAAGAATAGTATAATTGCCTGCAATGATAAAACCACAGCGAAAACATCTTATATCCCTACTGCTGTTCATTGCTCTTGGTTGTCTGGGGTGCTCCACTGACGAAGACATTATATCAGTAGTAAGCCCGAGCCAAGTCCTTCCTGATAACGGCATTGTCAAGAATGCCTATAACGACTCATTGGGAAGAGTAAATGCTGTAAAGAAAGCCAGACAGATGACAGATATATTATTTACACCATTATCACCTATTTTGGGTTTGGGGAAAACTTATGCTGTTGGAAAGACGTATCATGGTATGGTGTATTCTATGGTCAGTGAATTGGGGCAGTATGTGGGACATAATGTTAGCTTTCATACTTTTATGACAGCCGTTCATAATCCCCGAAGTAAGATATATACCGAAAATGTTGGACAGCCTCCTTATCATGGTCGAAAATGCAAAGCTTATTATGGAACAGTTTGTAGTGGTCTTGTTTCCTATGCGTTAGGTATTAATCCTGGCTATTCTTCACGGGATTTTCATGATTCAGAATTAATGTCGAGGATTCCGCCAACACAAATTGATAGTATAAAGATTGCTGACGTTCTATGGAAAAGTGGCCATGTGGCTCTTATTACTGACGTTATTAGAGATGCGGAAGACAATGTTACCCATGTCGAAATAAGTGAGTCTGTTTCTTCGGGCTGTAGAAGATACACAAAAACAAGGGAGGAATTTCTAACAATGATGGAAGTATCATTTAAAGAAATATTGAGATATACAAGATTGTATGAAAATACGAAATATATCTCAATTCCCCAATTTGTCGCGGCATTAGATGAAGAACCTGTATCCTTCCAGTACAATGATGACTTGTGTGTTGACAAAGGTGACAAATCCTGCTATTTGGAAAGTGAAGAAGTCGTTGTCAATGTAATGCATTCCTATGACTATATGGAAGTCTATAAAGACAATGAACTATACGAAAAAGTAAGGACCGATTCTGAAGACGTTATATTATCAAATCTTCCTTATGGCGACTATAAAGCACGCATATTTTTCAATGGACAATATAGTGACTACACTTATTGGAAGACTGTGAATGTGGATGTTAAGGCAGATAGGGGTTCTGGGAAACTGTATTTTAGTAGTAGGAACGCTACGCCCCAATATGTGAATTCAAGGGATATAGCAGGTCTGATGAACTCAACACCTACAAGGAAAATTGGTTTTTATATTTTCAATGAAGAGGACATAAAAAGAGGATATGTAGATATTGATAAGATTAATATACTTCCCCAATACCCATATATCCGCGTATATTTCTCAACAGAATACGGAACAGTAATAAACACCCATATAAATTGGAATGAACAATAAGTTTTCAAGTAAACGCCTCCTTATCATGGGTGGCATGCGTATTTCCTGCGAGATAGTACGCAAGGCACAAGAGATGGGGCTCTATACCATCGTTGCCGACTATTATCCCACAGAAAAGTCGCCCGCCAAAGCTATTGCCGATAAGGCCATAGAAGTGAGTGTCACTGATGTGGATGCTGTCCTACAGGTCATCAAGGAGGAGCAAGTTGATGGCGTGTTCGTAGGCTTTAACGACATGCTGCTTCCTTACTATGCTGATATCTGTGCAAAGGCAGGATTACCATGCTATGGCACCAAGGAACAGTTTGAAACCTTGATAGCCAAGGATAAATACAAGGCATTGTGCCGTCAGTTCGGTGTGCCTACCATCCCAGAATATAGTATTGATGATGAAGATATCCATTATCCAGTACTGGTAAAGCCCGTTGACAGCAGCGGTTCACGTGGTATCACCATTTGTCACAATAGGCAGGAGTTAGAAGAAGCTGTTGAGACAGGAAAGCAAGCATCCAAAACAGGTAAGGTGCTCATAGAGAGATATATGGACGGACGTGAGGTTACGGTTTTTTGGACTTTCCAAAACGGCAATTATTATCTTTCTGCCCTTGGCAATCGACATGTCAAGCACAATCAGGGGAAAGATGTTATACCCCTGCCAGTAGGCTATACCTTCCCATCTGTATTCCTGCCCAAGTATCGTGCAGAGGTTGAGGAAAACTGCAAGCGTATGTTCCACCATCTTGGCATTAAAGATGGCATGATGTTCATGCAATGTAAAGTAGAAAACGGTACCTGTTATGTCTATGATCTAGGCTTCCGGCTGACAGGCTCTTTGGAATATAAGATCTTGGAGCGTGTCTGTAGCTACAATCCTTTGGAGATGATGATAGCGTTTGCTCTGACTGGCAAAATGGGTGAGGAAAGCATTGCTGCCAAGGCAGTTCCTGAGTTCAAGGCACCAGCTTTCAATGTCTCATGTCTCTGTGCTCCAGGCACCATCAAGTCGATTACAGGAGTAGAAGAAGTGAAGTTTTTCAAGGAGGTGGAAGACGTGGTGATTGCTCATGCCCCAGGTGAAACCATTACAGAGCAGATGAAAGGTCTGTTAGCACAGATTACTGTTCGCGCACTTGGCTCAGTTGAGAAAAAAGAAGATTTGCTGCCTGTGATGCAGCGTATTGACGACACCATTCACATCATAGGTGAACATGATGAGGAACTTTTGCTGCCTGGAATAGAACCAGAAGATATTGAACACTATGTGTTGTAATATGCTTTCGGTTAATCGAATGTCAGTCAATCGTAGAAAAAAGCAAACTCGGATTTAGTACTTCTATTGTTCTTTTCTGGTCACTCCCATGATGGGAGGTGACCCTTTGAGCGATTATATTCAATCACAATCATATCAACACAATGAAAACAGTATTAGTTACAGGAGCCTCTGGCTTCCTGGGGCATCACCTTGTTGCCGAACTGGTCAAACGCGGTGACACCAAGATTATTGCTATTCTTGGACGGCCGGAAGACAAGGCAAATGCACTACCAGAGAGTTCTAATATATCAGTTTATCCTTCTTCGGCTCTTTTTGAAACCAATTTCGGTCATATAGATACTTTAATTCATACAGCTTTTTCTCGTGGCGAGAACCTTCCTGGTCTTACCCGTTCCATAGAACTGACAGAACAGATATTAGAAAAGGTAAATAGTGAAGATATAGACTCTATTATCAATATCTCCTCACAGGGTGTTTATAAAGGCTTGAAGCCTGGTGAAAAGGTCGATGAAAATGGTTTCGTAGAACCCGGCACTGCATATGGACTGGCAAAGTGGGCAGTAGAGAATATGTTGACAGTTGGATGCAAGAAGCATTATACTAATATCCGGATGGCCAGTTTGAGTGCCAATGCCCGTTTCCTTGATTTTTTCGTTGATAGTATTATTCAGCATAAAGATATTAAAGTAACTGCTCCTAGCCAATATGCTTCCATTATGGATGTTAGTGATGCTGTCAATGGAATTATAACTATAGAAGATATTCCTGTAGAAAGTAGGAAAACAAAATACAATCTTGGGCCAGGTGTCCAATTTTCAATTCTTGATTACGCAGAATCAGCGAATAATGTTGGGCAGCAATTTGGTTTAAGCCCGATAAAAATAGCTGTTGAGGATAGCGGTAAAGAGTTTGCTATTTGTATGGATTGCTCACTTCTTGAAAAGGAAACAGGATGGCATCCGGCAGTTCTTAAAGAAATTATGATAACGCGGTTATTTGAGAATTTGAAATGATGAACAGGTTCCGTCAAGTATCCCATTATGCATGGATTCAGTCAAATGATATAGCCAAGGCTGAGAACAGGGGCGCATCATACAGGCTAAAGATTTATTACGACATGATGCGATGCTTTTTGAAATATCGCATGTGGACGAATCAATACGTAAAGGAGAACTTTTACAAAAGGACAGCAGAAGAGCGTGAGGCAATTGGAGCCAAATATCTTGAAAGTGGCAAGATAAGGGATGCTTGGCAGAAGGATTTCAGGGAAAACCGTGAGTTCCTAATAAAATACACAGATATCAAGTATGAGCGTGCTTCTTTGAGAGAGAAGCGCAATAAGGCTTACACAGAAAGATATCACGCAGGCATGAATTTATTCGTGGAGTATGATGTCAACATCAGTCGTCAGCATTATTTGGAGGGAACCATCTCTATAGGCAATGGCGTTCTTTTTGCCAAACATACCTTTATTGACTATTCTGGAGAATTAATAATCCACGATAATGTGAAGATATCTGATGGAGTAAGCATCGAGACACACTCCCATCCTGCATTTACTAGTACAACGACAATAGGAAGTAAAAAAGAAAAATTGGAGATTTTTGAGTTTGTGAATCTCGGGGCAAAATCTTATATTACAGAATCATGCCATAAGATAGGACGATACGCAAAGATTGGGGCAGGAACAGTTGTACGTAGCAATGTTCCTCCTTATGCTATTGTTGTAGGCAATCCTGCTAAAATTATCGGATTCATTTTCTCACCAGAAGAAATGTGTGAATTCGAAAAGAAAAATTATCCTGAAAGTGAGAGGACATCAATAGAAAAATATACTACCTTGTACCAAAAGTATTATAAAGACAGGCTGAATAGCATTAAAGATTATTATAAATTGTAAAACGTGAAATTATGAAAACTTTAGATGAATTTGTAGCTCTCTTCGCAGAGCAGTTTGATGACACCGATGCCAGCGAGATTCAGGCATCTACTGAGTTCCACAACCTTGAAGAGTGGTCTTCTTTGATTGGACTTAGCGTGATTGCTATGGTGGACGAAGAGTTTGATGTCGCTCTGAAGGGTGATGATGTGAAGAACTCGGTGACAGTAGAGGATTTGTATAACTGCGTAATTGCAAAACTCTAATGGCATTCCTCGAATTCAAAAACGTTAGGATCGCCGGTATAAGTGCTGGCGTTCCTAAACGTGTTATCAGTAATCTTGAGATAGAGAACTTGTCAAAGGATTACGATAATGAGGCATTTGTTGAATTAACAGGTGTAAAAGAAAGAAGAGTTGATGATCTGACGACTTCTGACCTGTGTGTTCCTGCTGCTGAAAAATTGATTACAGATTTACAATGGGATAAGAAGGAAATAGATGCTTTGATATTTGTTTCTCAGAACACGGACTATATTTTGCCAGCCACTGCATGTATTGTTCAAGACAGACTTGGATTGAGCAAAGAGTGCTATGCAATGGATATTGCATTGGGATGCTCCGGTTGGGTTTACGGGTTGAGTTCTGCCGTTTCTTTAATGTCGAATGGGAATATAAAAAAGTGTCTGTTACTGGTAGGCGACGGTAAAAGAAGGGCTATTTATGATGATCCTCTGTTTGGATTTGCAGGTGCAGTTACTGCTTTAGAGTACAAAGAGGGTGCAGAAGGTTTCAAATTCCACTTCGGTACTGATGGAAGCGGGTATGATGCAATCATCATCCCTGACGGAGGTGCAAGAAATCAATTCTCTGCAGATTCCTTAGAGATGGAAGAAATTGAGGGCAGAGAATATCATCGGCTACAAAGTCGTATGAAAGGAATGGATGTCTTTTCTTTTGGAATAACCACAGCGCCTAAATCAATTAAGCAGTTGTCAAACCACTATGGCTTTGACTACCAAAGTGCCGATTATTTCGTTTTTCATCAGGCTAATATGAAGATGAACAATATGATAGCGAAGAAGCTGAAACTGCCCGCAGAGAAAGTGCCTTCGTGTATGTATCACTTCGGCAACACTTCGTCGGCCAGCATCCCGCTGACCATCGTGACCCAGTTGAAAGGCAAGTGCGAGGATAAGGCGAAGTTCATCTGCTGCGGCTTTGGCGTTGGCTTGAGTTGGGGTACTGTGGCATTTGAAACAGAGGACGTAGTTATCTCTGATCTCGTTGAGGTTGGGGAGGAAATAATAGATAGCAAATATGTCGTATAATCCATTTACATTAGAAGGAAAGACGATTCTCGTTACAGGCAGCACGTCCGGAATTGGGCGTGCTACTGCCGT
>AUXO014142404.1_pt1 | contig 10044 bp, 8 predicted proteins | sample 768731 | NCBI WGS metagenome assembly AUXO01 (sample SAMN02715735, study PRJNA202380) | gut metagenome | biome: sheep rumen | host: Ovis aries | place: New Zealand: Palmerston North | reverse complement strand
CCAGCACCGCTGCCTGAGTCATGCCACAGGTGTTCCACGGAATGAGTACGGAGGTGACGGTAGCCACGTCTTCTGTTGTTCGGCTCAGAAGACGAGACTCAAATCCTTGCTTGCGATAAGCATCACGATACATGTCGGCGGTGAGGACTATAGAGATGAACTGGTCGCCTGTGGTGAGATTGAGGAAAAGCCCCGTGCAAGTGGTGGCTCCCACCAAGCTAAAACGGCTGCGAGCATAACGGATAATAACTCGAGTAATGGATTCTATCATGCCGCTGGCTACCATAGCGGCGCCGAAGCACATCGCAGAGAGGATGAGCCAGATGGTGTTGAGCATCCCCGACATGCCACCTGTGGAGATAAGATTGTTGAGTGAATCATTTCCTGTATCAATGGCAGTAGAGCCGTAGTAGGTGACAGCAAGTCCCTTCGCCAACGACAAGGCGGAAGACAGCTGAGAATCGTCTGCAATCTGTACAAGGATGTGGGGCTGAAGAATAAGAGCCATGATTCCAGCCATAATGGCTGAGGCGAAAAGCGTGATGACAGAAGGCACATGACGTGAGATGAGAATGCCTGTAAGCGCTGGAACCAGAAGTGTCCAATAGGAAATGTTGAAGGTGCCTGCAAGCCCTTCGGTGTATTCAGCCACATGCAGTTCGACGTCCTCTCCATTGCCAAACCCTGCGATGAAAAAAATGGTGAGAGCGATGAGGAAGGTAGGCACCGTGGTGTACATCATGTAGCGGATGTGGACGAAGAGGTCGGTTTGAGTGGCCGATGAAGCCAGAATGGTAGTGTCGCTGAGAGGAGACATCTTATCGCCAAAATAAGCTCCAGAAATGATGGCTCCAGCAGTCCATGCCGTATTGATGCCAAGCGCCTCACTGATGCCCAGCAAGGCTACGCCCATCGTGGCGACAGTGGTCCATGAGCTGCCGGACAGCAAAGAAACCAAAGCACAAATGACGCAAGCGCTGACAAGAAAGAACTGGGGCGACATGATTTGCACTCCATAATATATCAATGTGGGCACCACACCACTAATCATCCATGAGCCAGAAAGCATGCCGACGGCTAAAAGTATCAGCAGCGTGATGGCCACATTGCCAATGGTTTTGGTGATACGCTGCTCAAAGACGCTCCACGGCACCCGATAGACAATCATGGAGAGGGCGATGCAGACAGCTGTACCAAGGACAAGGGCTATCTGACTGCCTCCAGAGAGGGAATCACTGCCAAACAAGGAGATAACGGTACCCAACAAGGCGATGAGCACCAAAACCGGAATGAGCGCAACGAGTGGATGTGGCTGTTTCATGAGAATTTCAAATTAAGTTCCTTCTGCCCCCCATAAAAAGGGAGGAATGCTAGAAAGGTCAGGAGCAGGAAATGTTTATTGGCGACAAGAGCGAAGTCGCACCTCCAACGGTCAATGATTTATTTTTTGTTTATAGAGGCTCCAGCGTGCGCGGATGCTATTGACATAATTGTAGGTTTCGCGACCACGGAAGTAGCCATGAGCCACTTCTGGCTGGTTGTAATAGGCCGAGGAACTCATCTTCAAGACAAAGGCATCTACATTGCCCAACCACACATCGGGATTCCTGCCGTACTTCCGCGCCAAAGCACGAGCGTCGTCCACATGGCCTGCCCCAGCGTTGTAGGCCGCAAGGATGAAGTTGATGCGCTCTTCCGCATTTTTGATGGATACGTAATGGGAGTTGAGCTGAGCAATGAGCTTTGTGGCGCCGCGCACATTGCTGTTTGGATTGAATACCTCTGATGAAGATACGCCTACCTGGCGGGCTGTACCAGGCATCAGCTGCATGAGCCCCAACGCACCCATATAAGACACGGCCTGCGGGTCGAAACTGGACTCTTGATAAGCCTGAGCTGCCAGCAAACGCCAATCCCATCCACACTGCAGCGCATACTTCTTGAAGAGGTCATCATAGAGAGATATCTGTCCTTTGGCTGCATTAAGGATAGGAGCTGACACTTTGCGACGAGGAGCGTATGTACGCCCACCTCTTGATTTGACACGAATAGTTGTGTAGGCAAAGAAGTCTTTCTGATGTGCTTTCATCCACTGCGACAAAGAGGCAGAGAGAAGCGGCGAGTCTTTGCGGACGGCCCATGCTGCATGAGGACGCGGACGCAAGGTTGTGTCTCGCCGCTGCTGAGAAAGGCTGTCCATGAAAGTGGCGATTTCTGCTGCACCCACAAAATCCAGTTGAGCTTTGAGGGAATCTGCACAAGGAAGTTGGCAGGCAATGAAATCTCCTTCACCATTCTTCAATTTAGAAACCAAATCTCTCTGATTACGTGCAACTTCAACGCGGACACTTGCACCAATGCTTTGAGCATACTGACGCGCTATCATGAACTGCACTCCAAAGTGTTCACCCCGAAACTCAAAATAGCTTTCAGGTCCATAAAGCGTAAGAACGATAAGCTCGCCATTCTCTTGAATGTCGGGCAAATCAAAGTGCGGATTGCCATCCTGACCAGTTGCCACAAATGGAGACTGCTCAGCAGTATCACCTGACTGAGTTTGATTACAGGCAATAATGCTGAGCAGTAGAAAGGACAGGATGCACCAACGAGTCAGCATGCTATCCTTTACGCTGAGTGGGGCGGTTCTTCACACGCTGGCGAATTTCCGCCTTATGTTTGGCTGCCCCCGATTTATGGGAGCCTGTCTGGTAGCCTTTCTTGCGAGCTTTAGTCTTCACCTTATTAGAATCTTCTTTCTTCTCGCTCTTGGCTTTGCCAAAGTTGATGCCATTCATGATGGCATACTGAATTTCGTTGTCTGAAGCCATATATTAATGATGGAAAAGGCGGATGCCAGTGAAGGCCATTGCAATGCCGTACTTGTTGCAGGTCTCAATCACATTGTCGTCACGAACAGAGCCGCCAGCTTGTGCGATGTACTGAACGCCACTCTTGTGAGCACGCTCGATATTGTCACCAAATGGGAAGAAGGCGTCTGAACCGAGGCAAACATTGGTATTCTTTGCTAACCAAGCCTTTTTCTCTTCTGGCGTGAGAGGCTCAGGCTTTTCAGTGAAGAAGTTCTGCCAAGTTCCTTCGCGGAGGACATCTTCATATTCGTCACCAATATACACATCAATCGTGTTGTCGCGGTCAGCACGGCGAATGTCGCTCTTGAATGGAAGCGCCAAGACTTTAGGACACTGACGCAACCACCAGATGTCAGCCTTGTTGCCAGCCAGACGGGTACAATGGATACGGCTCTGCTGACCAGCTCCAATACCAATGGCCTGACCGTCTTTCACATAACATACAGAGTTTGACTGAGTATATTTGAGGGTGATAAGCGCTATCTTGAGGTCGCGCTTCGCATCAGCTGGAATGTCTTTATTCTCTGTGGGAATGTTCTCAAAAAGATTGTCGCCCGTCAAATCAATCTCATTGCGCCCTTGCTCGAAGGTGACACCAAACACTTGCTTGCGCTCGATAGGTGCAGGTGTATAGTTAGGGTCCATCTTGATGACACAATAAGTACCATTGCGCTTAGCCTTAAGAATGTCCAATGCCTCTGGCGTATAATCAGGAGCAATGACACCATCGCTCACCTCACGCTTGATGAGTGTAGCAGTAGCCTCATCACAGGTGTCGGAAAGCGCAATGAAATCACCAAACGAAGACATACGGTCAGCACCACGGGCACGAGCATATGCTGTAGCAATAGGAGTGAGCGGAATCTTCACGTCATCCACAAAATAAATCTTCTTCAAGGTATCGCTAAGCGGAGCGCCGACAGCAGCACCTGCAGGACTCACGTGCTTGAAGGATGCAGCAGATGGCATTCCTGTAGCAGCTTTGAGCTCCTTCACCAACTGCCAGCTGTTGAATGCGTCAAGCAAGTTGATATAACCTGGACGACCGTTAAGCACTTCTATAGGGAGTTCGCCCTCCTCCATATAGACGCGTGATGGCTTCTGATTAGGATTACAGCCATACTTTAAAGCTAATTCTTTCATAAAATTTATTGTAGTGTTCTAATGGGTTTTCACATCAATTGGATGGAATGTTTTTTTGAATCGCGCAGCCTTAACTGCCGAGCCGCTTCAGGGTCGCCCCATGATGTATAGACAGAATCTGCCTGGGGCAATAAACGTTCAAGTTCTTCCCAACGTTCTGCTTCCTTCAAATACAGAGCACACTCCACAATACCTCCCCCTGTTTTGCAATAGCCCAAACGCACAGCTTTTGTATATACAGCATCTGCCTGTTCGCGTTTACCAGAATGCAACAAGACGATGGCTTGCTGAAGATACAGTCCTCCAAGGGCACTTTGACGATCAGCGGCGGAACATTGGGGCGAAGCAATCAACAAGTCCACAGCTTCTTTAGCTGACTCAAGCCAAGCTGCAGCTTTTTTATAGCTCCCTGTGCTCGTATAAGCATCCAATATGTTGTTAGATACTCTAACATAGTCCTGAATATTGCCATATTGGGAATCCACATCAACCAATTGCTTTAAACCGATATACGCCTGGCTAAAGTAACGCTCCGCCTCGTTTATATGACCTAGCTGCATCTCACAATAGCCCATACCATTCAGCAGCAAGGCTACCCATCGCCGTCCCACAACAGTTTGATCCACTTTTGCCGCCTCAAATCCCAATGTAAGAACGGCTAATGCTTTCTTATTCTCATGACGATTAATCATGGAAGATGACAACAGGTCGGCGGCACGGTAGAAGAGTTCACGATTCTCCGCAAGCAAAGCCCTACCGTTTAGGGCTTTCACAAGATACTTCTCAGATTCTTTTCTGTTACCCTCTCGATAATAGGCCAATGCACGATAATAGGCTATACGCTGGGTGGAAACGGCTTTAGCTTTTTCCAAGCTGTCAATCATCGCCCAGACCGGCTTTGTGGGCATTTTTATTCTTGCCACTACTGTCGAGTCAATTTGTCTATTCCGTATGGAATCTTCAATTTGCTTAGCACGATTGACTTTTCCTGTGCATGAACTCATCAAAACTGAAAACGATACAATGGCCAAAGCCATTCCTTTCAAAAAAGACTTGCTATCCATTTCCATGTTATTCATCCTAATGCATGGCAAAGGTAAAGAATTTAATTTATAATTCATGATTGGCAACGGACAATTTTATGTTAAGAGTTACTTTTTCGCAAAAAAACGCCACAAATGGCAATTTGTCCGCCGTCTATTGTCAATTGTCAATTAAATGTTGTACCTTTGCCCCGATTTTTTCCATCAAGCACTCAATCAAAGATTTTATTATAGCAACATGAGACAAAGGACAAGACTGTCACTTGACGATTTGAACAAAAGCAATATTTGGACTATTACGCCAAGCGAACTTAGCCAAATGATTATCGACGCGAAAAAGAAACGCGACGAGTTTGCTGAGAATGAAAAGCATTACATGAACATCATTCGGACTGTTTTTGACATTCAATATCTTAAGAGAGAAGAAGCAAACCGAATGGAGCAGTTAGAAAATACTGGATTCGAAATATTCTCCACACCAGACGAGAACGGCAATAACGCCATCGCCATCCGCAAGCACCCTATCAAGAAGGTAACAGACCTGACAATGGAGAACATCATCCATTTGGAACCCTGGGAAGTACTGGAACTGATCAGCAACAATATGGGTACCGGATGGAAAGGTCTTCCCTTAGCCATTCAAGACATTATCGAATCGGCCTTCTTTGTTGATTGCACCATTATGCCAGTCAAGACCATGCGTAAGGAGGGCGGCATTATTGACCGCCGCAAAGAAGATGGCTATGAGGTATTGGAAATAGAGCGCGGCACTTGGATTGAGGGCATCTTCATGAAGCCGAAACCACGTATAGAGAAAGTGCACATTGATTATAGCATCAATGACGACGAAGACGGAAGAAAGAAACGCCGCAAGGACCTGGACGACGAGGATGAATATGACGACATGGACCTGGACGTCGAGGAAGAGGACGAGGACATGGATGACGAGGAACTGAAGAAGCTCGATGGAGATGTAGAAGATGATATGGAAGACGAGGAACCCGACGAAAACAATCTGCGCATCGAAGACATAGACGTTATCGCCGATATGGACGAAGAGGAGGATTAATCTTCCTCTTCTTTTTTTTGCCCATACTCAACAGTATCAGCCTTACTTACACCCAACGATATCAGTCTTTGTAGAAATCTATATTCTCCTTGGTGAGCAATTCAATGGCCATATAGTGGTCACGTGGCAATTTCATCTTAAGCACACACAAATTGAACATAGAACGGAAGCAATCCAATCCCTGAGATTGGGGGTGCTGAGCAATAAGAAAATCTGCCGATCCATTCTTGATACACTCAACATTTGCATCAACCGCATCATAACCTAATAAGGTGACATGGGGATGCGCTGGCATCTGCTCACGCAAAAAGTTGGCAATAATGTGAATGGACGAGTTGAATGACAATGCATGACGAATATCGGGATTTTCTGTAAAAAATTCACGCATAATATCCTGCATTCCCTGTTTGTCATAAGCATAGAGATTTACATCAACAATCTCTATTTGAGGACAATGCTCCTCCATATATTTTCGGAATCCAACTTCACGATTCATCTGCTGGCGGCTAGCCACACGCCCTTCGCCCAGAACCTTGAAAATGGCTATTTTTTTTGTATCCGTGTCGGTAGCCAAAGACATAATACGCCCAGAAAAGGCACCACTCTGCAACGAATCCTGTCCACAGAAAACACGATGATTAAATTCAGGCCAGTTTGAATCAAGAAGCGCATAAGGTATGTCGCGTTCATCCAACTGTCCCGTGAATTTAGCCATAATATTATAGTTAAAGATAGGCCCAATGATTACCGTGTCTGGATTAGAATCAAGCAAACTCTGGCACTCCAGCTTGAAAGACTCCGTATTGAATGGGTCATAGCGGAAAATCTTGAAGGAGATTTTGAAATCATTGAAACGGCGAACACCATCAATCAAACCTTTTTCCACACGAGCCCAATAGCTATCAATCTCATGCAACGGAAGTATGGCTGCAAACTGATGGACACTATGCGACGCCAATGCTGATGCATAGTGATTAGGAGTGAAATTAATTTCATCCAAAACCTTCTGCACGCGCTCAAGGCTGATAGGCGAGACATTGCCACGTCCATGTATGATTCTGTCAACTGTGCCAACAGACACCCCTGCTCTCTCCGCAATATCCTTAATACGGATTTTGGAAGTTATCTCCATCTTGAAATTACCTTAACAATTCTTTTTGAGCCCTTAAAACTGGTGAGTGCAATGCAAGGGCACTATCAGCAAGCCGTGATACAGCTTCTGCGCATTAGCACAAATTTAATGCAAAGTTAACATTTTTTGTGCTGACAAAATTCAATTTGTGACAAAATTTAGCAAGACCACTACTTTTTGTACACATCCGATGCCTTTTCTCACAAAAAAGCCTTACATTTGCACATTATTTGATTGACAGACATTCTACACAACAACGAATTAACTAATATGGCTAAAATTGTTACAATGGGCGAAATCATGCTTCGCCTTTCACCTGAAGGAAACTATCGTTTCGTGCAGGCAGACAAGTTCAATATCATTCCTGGCGGCGGCGAGGCAAACGTTGGCATTAGCCTTGCCAACTATGGACACGAGAGTGTATTTGTGAGCAAACTGCCTAAACACGAAATCGGGCAGATTGCAGTGAATGCGCTGCGCAAATTTGGAGTCAATACGGACTTCATTGCCCGCGGAGGCAACCGCGTTGGTCTCTATTATGCTGAGACAGGTGCAAGCATGCGCCCATCGAAAGTTATCTACGACCGCGCCAACTCATCTATTGCAGAAGCAAAGCCAGAAGACTTCGACTTCGACAAGATATTTGAAGGAGCTGATTGGTTCCACTGGTCAGGAATCACCCCTGCTATCAGCGACGCATCTGCAGAATGCTTGAAGCAAGCATGTATTGCAGCAAAGAAGCACGGTGTAACTGTTTCATGCGACCTCAACTTCCGCAAGAAGCTGTGGACAAGTGAAAAGGCAATCTCCATCATGCGCCCCCTCATGCAGTATGTTGACGTATGCATCGGAAATGAGGAAGACGCAGAATTGTGCCTTGGCTTCAAGCCTGACGCAGACGTAGAAGCTGGTGTGACAGACGCTGCAGGCTACGAAGGAATCTTCAAGGCAATGGCGAAAGAGTTTGGATTCAAATATGTAGTTTCTACATTGCGTGAGAGTTTCTCTGCTACTCACAACGGTTGGAAAGCCCTCATTTATGACGGCAAAGAGTTCTATCAGAGCAAACGCTATGACATCAATCCTATCATTGACCGTGTAGGTGGAGGCGACTCATTCTCAGGCGGCCTCATTCACGGATTGCTGACCAAGGCAACACAAGGCGAGGCTTTGGAATTTGCGGTTGCTGCATCAGCATTAAAGCACACCATTCCTGGAGACTTCAATCACGTATCCATCGAAGAAGTAGAAGCATTGGCAGGCGGTAACGCTAATGGCCGTGTACAAAGATAAATAGCTGACATTAGACGAACGAACATTAAGATTATGGCAAAATTCGATAAGCTTGCCGTTATGGCAAAAATCGGTGCGACAGGCATGGTACCAGTGTTCTACCACAAGGACGCAGAAGTGGCAAAAAAAGTCATCAAAGCTTGCTACGACGGAGGTGTGCGCGCTTTTGAGTTCACCAATCGTGGCGACTTTGCCCATGAAGTGTTTGCAGAATGTGTGAAATTTGCGGCTAAAGAATGTCCCGAGTTGGCACTGGGCGTTGGTTCTGTTGTCGATGCTCCTACTGCTGCTTTGTACATTCAGTTAGGAGCCTGCTTCATTGTCGGTCCCCTCTTCAACCCAGAAATTGCACCCGTATGCAATCGCCGCCTCATTCCATACTGCCCAGGTTGCGGTTCAGTTAGCGAGGTGGGCGCAGCACAAGAGCTAGGTTGCGACCTCACCAAACTTTTCCCTGGCGATGTGTATGGCCCAGCTATGGTGAAGAACTTGAAAGCGCCAATGCCTTGGTCTAAAATCATGGTAACAGGAGGTGTAGCTCCTACGGAAGAGAATCTCACAGCATGGTTCAAGGCTGGCGTGTTCTGCGTTGGCATGGGCTCCAAGCTCTTCCCTTCTGACAAAGTGAAGGCTGGCGACTGGCAATACGTGACTGACAAGTGCAAGGAAGCACTTTGCTACATTGAGGCAGCTCGCGAATCACTTTAAGCGACTCTTACTATTACATTTATTTAAATAATATAAATATATAACAATGGCTATTTCTAATTTGCAGAAAGCTCGTGCTGCATACCAGCCCAAGCTTCCCAAAGCACTTCAAGGCCCAGTAAAGGCTGTTGAAGGAGCTGCTACCCAGTCTGTAGGCAATCAGGCAGAGATCAAGGAACTCTTCCCCAACACGTATGGCATGCCTGTCATCACATTCGAGCCAGGCGCACCTATTGAGTTGCCTGTATTCAACGTGGGCATCATCCTTTCTGGCGGCCAGGCTCCTGGTGGCCACAACGTGATTTCAGGCCTTTTCGATGGCGTGAAATCTCTCAATCCTGCTAACAAGCTCTATGGCTTCATTCTCGGCCCTGGCGGTCTCGTTGACCACAATTATATGGAAATCACACCAGAGTTGATGGACCAGTACCGCAACACCGGTGGTTTCGACATCATAGGTTCTGGCCGCACAAAGCTCGAAGAGGAAGACCAATTTGAGAAGGGTATCCAGATTCTTCGCGAACTCGGCATCAAAGCACTTGTCATCATTGGTGGTGATGACTCCAACACGAACGCTTGTGTGCTTGCAGAGTACTATGCAGCAAAGAAGTATGGCGTACAGGTGATTGGCTGTCCTAAGACTATCGACGGAGACCTGAAGAACGAGCAGATTGAGACCTCTTTCGGTTTCGATACTGCCTGCAAGACTTACTCTGAGCTGATTGGCAACATCCAGCGCGACTGTAACTCTGCACGCAAGTACTGGCACTTCATCAAGGTGATGGG
>AUXO015872379.1_pt1 | contig 10045 bp, 2 predicted proteins | sample 768731 | NCBI WGS metagenome assembly AUXO01 (sample SAMN02715735, study PRJNA202380) | gut metagenome | biome: sheep rumen | host: Ovis aries | place: New Zealand: Palmerston North | reverse complement strand
GACAGAGGCTTTGACTGTCGTTTGACCGTCGTTCGACCGTCGGCTGACCGTCGGTTTAGGGCTGTAAAAGTTCTAACTGTGTTGTTGCTTATTCTAACCCTTGGGGTTGGGAGTGTTTTTGGAGATGAGTTGACTGTTTATGAGGGGACAACTACTAATCAATACCACCCTTTTTATGGGTCTTATTGTGACCAGTATGTTCGTTCTCAGATGATTTATCCTGCTTCATCTTTGACATCTTTAAATGGAAAACAGTTTGATGGTTTGAAATTTTATCTCAAAACCGCTGTTTCTTCCTGGGGGGTAAATTTTGAGGTTTATTTATCGGAAGTTGCAGCTTCCAACTTTAACGAGTCAACAGCTTGGAATACAGAATCTGTTACGAAAGTGCTTGTATATAGCGGCTCTTTAAATGGTACGGGTGCAGAGGTGTCTGTCCCATTCTCGACCTCTTATACATATGGAGGTGGAAATTTAATGGTGGAATTCAAAACTACCAGTAAAGGAAGCTACCCAAGTACATATTTCTATGGACAATCAACAGGTACTAACAATACAAGTGTTTATGGAAAATCTGCAAGTTCTACTACTTTCAACGCTAATGGGCGCTCTAAGTTCCTTGCAAAAATGACTATTACATATTCTACTCCGGCAGTAGATCCAGATCCGACTAGTTGTCCTGTTCCAACGGATTTAGCAGTTCCAGTAGCAAACATCACTGCACACGGAGCCAAAGTGACCTGGACGATGGGTGAGGCAGTTTCTTCCACTTTGGAGTATAAACTCAATTCTGCAGATGCCGATGCATGGGAAGAAGTTTCTACTGATAATACTGCGGGCGAATATACCTTTACTTCGGGATTGTTGGAGAATACAAAATACGATGTTCGTGTAAAGAATATTTGCAGCGAGGATGAAAGCGCTTACACTACGCCAGTTTCTTTTACTACGGCTTGCGATGCTAAATCTGTTCCTTATTCTATCGGCTTTGAAACAAGCGAAGGATGTACAAGTGGCGCTAATGCTCCATGTTGGGGAAAAATTGGCACACCGGCTATATATACAAGTTATGTTCATACCGGTTCTCAGTGCCTTCGCGTCAATGGATCGGCGGAGCAATACCTTATTTTGCCGCAGTTCGCGCAAGAAGTTAAAAATCTGAACATTACTTTCTGGTATAAGCATTATTATTATACTTCTTTTGCAAGCAATATTGTACTTGGTTCGATGACAGATCCAGCGGATAAGAATACCTTTACGCCTCTGGAGCCCTTAACTCAAACGAACGACTATCTCCAAGTTGAGGAATATGATTTGTCAGGTGCTCCGGCTGGAGATTATTATATCGCGTTCAAATACACAGCATCCAGTACTTCCGCTGCGGTAATGCTGGATGACATTTATGTTTCTGTTGCTTCGGCGTGCAAGAAGCCGGCTTCGCTTACGGCTACTGCGGCATCGGCGACGAGTATTGATTTGAGTTGGACAGCTAAGGGAGAGGAGACTGCTTGGCAGGTTCAATACCGAGTAGGCGCAGGTGCTTGGAGCAGCCCTGTTGAGGCTACTACTAACCCGTTCACTTTGACCGGTTTGACGGCTCAAACGACATACGAGATTCAAGTTCGCGCTAACTGCGGTGGTGAGCAAAGCGATTGGTCTGCTTCCGCTGAAGCTACCACACTATGTGCAGCGCAAGCAATCCCATGGAACGAAGATTTCGAAGGAATGTCTAACGGGTCTGCGTCGAGTCCGGCTCCGGATTGTTGGGCTTATCTGGGTTTGAATGGTGGCACTTATCCTTATGCGTATCCGTATAATAAAACTTCTTATGGCGATCCAAATTATTTCAAAGGAACAAGGGCTTTGTTCCTTGTATCCGGTAGTTCTGCAGATAGTTATATTATTCTGCCCGCATTCGCCGCGCCATTAAATACACTTCAATTGACATTCTCTCACATGGAGGAGGCTGTTGCAAAAAGCGGTACGCTGGTAGTTGGATATATGACCGACATTACCAATGCAAGTTCTTTCGTGGCAATAGACGGCGGTGCTTGTACTAATGCAGATCGAACATGGACAGACGAAGAAATCAGTTTGGCTTCTGTTCCTGAAGGTGTGGCAAGTACGGCTCGCTTAGTTATCAAGTTCGCTCATTCTTCTTCCAATAGCTATTACTCTGCAATTGATGATATTACCGTTTCTAAACTTCCGGATTGTCCGAAACCGGTTTTGACGGCAACGAATGTGATCTATAATGGTGCAACGATTAATTGGGCAGAGGGAAGCAGTGAGAAAAAGTGGAAACTGCAATACAAGGCTGCCGGTGATGCAGACTGGACGGACGCTAACGGAGGTGAGCTCATCGCGGCTTCTTCGTTTGATTTGAATGGTTTGACTCCCGGAACCGCTTATCAGGTAAAGGCTCAAGCAGGGTGCGTGGGCGATTGGAGCAATGCTGTTTCTTTCACGCCGAACTATGTAACTCCGACAAACTTCCAATTGGATGCCAAGAGTGCTAATAGCGCAACTATCAGTTGGACGGCAAACAGCGGCGAGAGTTCTTGGACGGTACAATACAAAAAGAGCAGCGATGGCGATTGGACGACTATTTCTGGCGTAACCGTTAATCCTTACACGATTACCGGTCTGACTTCCGCAACTACGTATCAAGTGAGAGTAGCTGCAGGTTCGTTCTATACCAGTGCTATAACTTTCGATACAGAGTGCGAGAGCGTAACGACATTCCCATGGGAAGAGAACTTTGAGAGCAGAACCGAAAATACCATTGTAAAATGCTGGGATAATTCTGCTTCAACGGCATCCGGTACCAATTATTATAAATGGGGAGTTCACACTTCCGGAGGAAACAAGATGATGCGTATGTGCAACTATTATGTAGGACAAACATACGGAACAGCAATCATTAATACGCCAAGTATAGAAATTCCAAATGATGGTAAAGAGTATGAATTGAAGTTTGATTATTGCCATACTGCTTCATGCGGCAACTTCTCAATCAAGATTTCTACTGATGATGGCGAATCATTTAATTCGATTGCTGGTGCAAGTTATTCAAACGGAAGTAGCTCTACCAGTTATACAGATCCTGACAAGTTTACTACTGCAATAGTAAGCCTTGCCAGCTACAACGGACAAGCAATTATTCTTCAATTCTTCTCTTACGCAGATTGGGATAAAGGCGCTATCTTTGTAGATAATATTAAAATTGCTGAGAAACCCGCTTGTGCTAATCCTTCCAAACCTGCGATTTCTAATGTAACTGCTTCTTCGGCTGTTGTTACTTGGACCAGCGAAGCGAGTGGGTTTGCTCTGCAATATAAGAAAGGCGAAGGCGAGTGGCAGGATGCTGCGGGAGCGATTGTGAGCCCGTACACGTTGAGCGGCTTGGATGAGCAATCGACCTATACCGTACAAGTGAAAGCTATCTGCGGTGTTGGCAACGAGAGTGAGTTTGTCGCTTCTGATGCCTTCACTACCAACTGCGCAGAGAAGGCGCTTGGCTATGAAATGGCGTTTGGCGCAACGTTGGATGCATGCTGGGATAATTCCGTATATGGTTTCAGTTCACAATGGATTATCTCCAGCGAGAGTACAAACTACTATATGCGATATGCAACAAACACGAATACTTCTTGTTATGGCGTATTGCAGACTCCGGCTATCATTGTTCCGAGCGATAAAGAGACAATCGCACGTTTCCAATGGCAGAACACAGGTGCTACGGCATCGCTCAAAGTGTCTGTAGATGGTGCTGAGCCGGAAGATGTAACAACCGATTTGAGTAATGTTACCTCAGGTTGGGTAACTAAAGATATTTCGCTGTCTGACTATAAGGGACATAGCGTAGTACTCTATTTCAGAGGTCAGTATGACGCGGCAAAGAATAAATACCTCTATCTGGATGACTTTATGGTTATTGAGAAGCCGTGTGAGACTCCGACTGCTTTGGCTGCAGTTGCAACCTCAACCGGAGCTACTATTACTTGGACAGCAGGTGGCGATGAGAGCCAGTGGAACTTACACTATCGTGAGATAGCAGAGCCGGAGAATGCTTGGACACTCGAAGAGAATGTAACAACAGGTTATGCGATTACCGGTCTGGAGGTAGGTCATAACTACGAGGTACAGGTTCAGGCTTATTGCGATGCGACGCACCAGAGCGATTGGACCGCTTCGGCTAACTTTACTCCGGTATGCGGTGCTGCACCAACGAACTTGGCTGTTTCGGCTCGCACGACGAATAGTGCTACCCTCACGTGGGAAGGCGTAGAGAGTGCATTTGCACTGCAAACCTCTCTGGATGGCGAGGCTTGGGAAGATGCAATCGATGTTAATGCCAAGACATATGACTTGACGGGTCTCAGTGCCGGTACAACGTACTACGTCCGCGTTCAGAATCATTGCGGCGGCGAGTATGCAACTACTTCCTTCACCACGCGGTGTGGCGTGAAAGACGCTGCCGAGTTGCCGCTGGATATTACCAACTTCACCGCTGTTCCTGAGTGCTGGGAGGTAAGCTTCAAAGGAGAGTACTCCGGCATAGCAGGAGGTAAGATCTGCTTCTATGGCACAGAGGAACAATGGGCTATTTTGCCGGCTTACGATATTGATCTGAATAAGTTGAGTGTAACCTTTACTTATTCGCTCAGTGGAACGGCTGACTTTGGTTACCTGGATGAGCCGAACGGCGCATTCCACGCGTTTGCTTCGCAACCTACAAGCGGTGTTGAGTTAAATTTGGCAGGTGAAGCAACGGGCGCTAAATATATAGCTATCCGCTATAACGGATCTTCCAGTATGTTGATCTCCGGTGTACAAGTCCGTAAGACTCCGACGTGTAATAAGCCGACGGATGTAACCGTTGTTCCGAGTGTAGGCAGTGCGACCATCAGTTGGACCAGCGATGCTGAGGCTTGGAAGTTGCAATACAAGACCGGTACGGAAGCTTGGACGGAGGTATCTGTAGCCGAGAAGCCGTATGAGATCACAGGTCTGACACAGGGTACAAATTATAAGGTACGCGTGCAGGCTGCGTGCGCGGGCGAAGAGTTGAGCGATTGGAGCGATGAGGTTGATTTCACGACTTCGTGCAGCGGTATAGATGCTATTCCTTATTACGCTGATTTCACAGAGACACTCTCTTCTTGCTGGATCGTATCTGCACAGGATGAGACGTACTACAAACCGTACGCTAACACAGCCATGAACCAGTTGATAATGAACGGCGGTAAGGAAGGTGCAAGCAACAATGTAGTGGTTATGCCTCCGTTCTCGGCAGACCTTACTAACGCTGTTCTCAGCTTCGAGTACAGTTGCTCGACCGATGCTAACAATGCACAATTGGAGGTGGGTTATATCACCGACAAGGCAGATGTGGCTACCTTCACTACAGTTGAGACGCTGGCTAAATCCAGCAGTTGGGTTGAGGCACGTATTCCGGCAACTTCGTTCGATGGCAATTATATTGCGTTCCGTTACGCCGGCGCAGGCAGTCATGGCGATCTCGCAATCCGTAACCTGCGCATGATCAACCAACTTGTTTTGGAAGATGATGTGGACAATAGCACGACGATAGCTGCTAACAATGGTCAGACACTTGATGTACAAATCGGTCGTACGATTACATGTACCGGCTATTTCAATACGATCTGCTTGCCGTTCAGCCTGCCGACACTCGACGGAACTCCGCTTGAAGGCGCTGAACTCTGGGCATTCAAGTATGCAAAGGTGGAGAACGAAGAACTCCTATTCCGCATTGTCGAGGCATCGAGCATCGAGGCCGGCAAACCGTATTTCATCCAGTTTGCAGCCGGTGATCCGATTGAGAATCCGCTCTTCAAGAATGTTACAATCTCCGCTACTGCGGGTCAGCACATTGGTGATGCATCCGTGGCGCAACTCTGCGGTATCCTCCAGCCAGAGACCTTCGCTCCGGGCGACAAGACCAAGTTGTTCCTCTATAACGAGAACGCCCTCTATTGGTGGAATGGGGATCATGAAAGCCAGCTCAAGAGTTTCCGCGCATACTTCTATGTGAACACCACCAGCGGTGCTAACAACTCCCCGATACGTCACGGAATGATCGCACGTATCATCAAAGAGGAGCAAACGGCTACCGGCGTAGATAATGTACAAGGGGACAATGTACAATGTATAAAGATGATTGAGAATGACCAAATAGTCATTATCAAGAACGGCGTGAAGTATAACGTCCAAGGACAAGTTATTTCTAAGTAAGAACGGATACAAAATAGCCAGTAACAATGAAAAAGAATTATAATATTCCCTCAGTGGAGGTGCTCCACGTAGCAGCAATGACGGCTTTATGTGAGTCGCAATTCGGTTCTTTCAAAAATCCGGAAGGAACAACAACAATTGATCCGAATCAAGGACTCTAAGTTCTTGCGCGTAAACCCTTATTGAATATATCAATTTTGTAACTATATGAGAAGAAAAGTTATTATTCTGATGGCTCTGCTGGGACTGCCGTTTGGGGCAGGGGTGCTGCATGCCGAGCCGCAGACATTGCGTATCGGTGAGAATGATTCGCAGTCATCCTATGCGCCGGTTTATGCGACTCAAGCAGATCGTATGTACTGCTCGCAGATCCTGTATTCGGCTACTGAGTTGGAAGCACTTCAGGGGCAGCAGATTACCAAGTTGGCTTTCTTTCTGCGCGCAGTGACTGGAAACGGAAGTGATTATGAAAAAGTGCAGATTCGTCTCAAAGAGGTGAGTTTCGCTTCTTTCAGCGAAGCGGCTTATCAGTCGGTGGACGACGCTGAGTTAGTGTTCACGGGTACGCTGCCTGCCAATACGATGACGACCCTGGAGGTTGATCTGGATGCTCCATACGTCTATGGCGGCGGAAACCTGTTGGTTGATGTACGCAAGACGGAGGCGGGAGGCGGTTATGCGCCTACTTCCAGTTCCGGAGGCAAAGGCCGTTTCCAATCGACCAATGGATCGTCCATGACGGTGCTCTATAACTACGGCACTTCTTTCCCGACTTCGTGTTCACAGACCTCTAACCGTCCGGATATCCGCTTTACTTACGAAGAGGCTTCGGCTGGTTCTACTTGCCCGAAGATCAGTTCGTTGACTTCGTCGGATATTACCGCTCATGAGGCAACTCTGAGTTGGTCAAGCGAGGCCACGAGCTTCCAGTATCTCTGCGTACGCAAGGGTGTGGAGGCGGACTTCACCGGTCTTACCGCTCAGGCGGTGACTACTGTGTCGCTTGATACGCTGGCGGCGAACACCGAGTATGATTTCTACGTACGCGCTTATTGTAGCGCAGAGGAGCAGGGTAAAGAGGTCAAAGTAAGTTTCAAGACCGATCTTTCCTGCTTCGCGCCGACGCTGCTGTCCGTTACGGAGACAGGCTCCAACAGCGCTTCGTTCGCTTGGCACGCTTCGGGCAAAGGCGAGACGCAATACCAATACACGGTAGGTGCCTTCGGCAGCGAGCCGGATTGGAGCAAAGGTGTAGTGACCAGCGAGTTGAGTGCCACAGTGAGCGAGTTAAATGCGGCATCGATGTACCAGGTATGGGTACGTTCGTATTGCGGCGAGGATGACCAGAGTGATGCGGTGACCGAGTATTTCGCTACTTCCTGCGGTTCGATAACTGCGCCGTGGAGCGAGAACTTCGATAACATGAACGCAGAGACCGTTCCGGATTGTTGGGATAACAGCGCATCTACTTCGCCTACCGCTACCGGTTCGTACGACTATTATGTATGGGGCGTGTTTGAGCGTCAGGACGCTAAGATGCTGCGTATGTATAATTTCTATACCGAACAAGGTACGGCGCTGATCAACACGCCGTCGATCGTCCTGCCGGCGAAAGCGATGGAGTTAACCTTCGACTATTCGCACCGTGCAGACTGCGGCGCTTTCCAACTGCTCATCTCCACCGATAACGGTGCTACGTTCACGGAGCTGGGCTCATACGAACAAACAGCGTCCACCAGTACGTATGGTTTCGGTACGTTCACTACGGCGAACGTGAGCTTGGCCGCTTATGCAGGACAGACCGTGACGCTGCGCTTTTTCGCGACGGCTACATATAGCGAGGGTGCTATCTTCGTGGATAATATCGATATTCATGAGGCTCCGTCATGCTTCAAGCCGAACGGACTGCAAGTCAGCGAGATTACGGCTCACGGCGCTCAAGTAGCTTGGACATCGGAGGCTGCGGCATGGAACTATCAGCTTTCTAATGACGGAGAGACCTGGGGCGACGCACAAGCGGCTGATGCGAATCCGTTTGTGCTGACCGGTCTCAATGCCAACACCATCTATTATGTACGCGTGCAGGCGAACTGCGGCGAAGAGGGTACGAGCGAATGGAGCGAAGCAGTCTCCTTCCGTACGGAATGTGGCGCACTGGCGTTGCCGTACAGCGAGGGATTTGAAGGAACTGCGGCGAACGAGATGCCGAACTGCTGGACTCGCCTTTCTGCGGATGGATTCCCTGTGGTCTTTGAAGACACCTATTATGATTCCCGCGCGCATGAGGGCACCCATAGTCTGAAGTTCTACGGCTGGGAAATCGACCAGATGGCGGTTCTGCCGGAGGTAGAGAGCGCACTGAGCGAAGTGACACTGAGCTTCTTCTATACTGCAAGCGACGACGCAGAGTCACCGGTGGCTACCGTAGGATATATCACCGACCTCGCTGACGCAACGACCTTTGTAGCGGTTCGGACCTTAGCGGGAGTCAGCGAATACACACAGGCGCAAGTGACTTTCGAGGGCGCCCCCGAAGGTGCACAAATCGCTATCCGTTATCAAGGCGGTAACTATTTTGGATCGCTTTTTGTAGATGATTTGGAAATCACGGCTGATGGCAAACCGACGGCTATCGGAAACGTGACCGGCGACCGTGTACAGGGTACAAAGGTAATCGAGAACGGCGTTCTCTACCTGCTCCACAACGGAAAACGGTACAACGTACAAGGCACTGTAATCAAATAAATAAAAAACTCACAACAATGAAAAAAATCTTATCTTATCTCGTGGCAGCCTTGTTCTGCACGAGTTTGAGCGCTCAACAACTCGGGGAGGGCTTTGAGAATGAAGGGTTCCCGCCTGAGGGCTGGACTACGATTGACGGCTACGCCGGATATGGCTGGCAGAAAGGAGTCAAGAAAGGTCACACGTGTGCGAAAATTCAGGAGGTGGCAGGAACAGAGAGCTGGCTCATCACTCCGCAACTGAAACCCGCTTCCGGCGAGAGTCTGACGTTCTCCGTAATCAGCGGAGGTGCAGCCTCTACCGGCGAACTCCGTATCGAGGTATCCCTGTCAAACACAGACCCAGGTTCCTTCGATGTTTTAGAGACCTATTACACTTCGACGAAGAAAGGTGACGCGGCTCACCAACTCTGGACCTCGGATTGGAAAGAGTACACCATTGATCTCTCAGCTTATGTCGGCAGCTCAATCTACATCGGTTTCCACCAAGCAGGTGAGACGGATGGAATCTTCCTGGATGACGTCAGCGGTGTTTCGCTGCGCGGTACCTCTAACTGCGAGAACCCGACCAACATCGTATTGAGCAGCCTTGATGCACACCAAGTTACTTTCACATGGCAGGGTACGGCATCGCAATATCAGTACCTTCTCATCGAGAAAGGCGAAGAAGCCGATTGGACTTACGCATCGCTCGTTTCGGCTAATACGGTTACGTTGAGTGATCTCTATGAGGAGACCGACTATGAATTCTACGTACGCTCGTACTGCTCCGCCGACGAGCAGAGTCTCGCTCCTAAGACTGCGTTTAAGACTCCTTGTGAGGCGTTTGCAATTCCTTGGCTTGAGACCTTTACACGCGATAATACCGGCTCCGGCTACAATGTCTCAGAGCCTGATTGCTGGACTGTTGCTACCAGTGGTACGATCAGCGTAGTCAAGGACAAGACTTACGATGACGAAGGTAATGTATCAACCGTGAATGGTCAGGCTCACCTGCAAGTTATCGGTGGCGGACCGAACAGCGCACAAGTATTTGCAATGCC
>AUXO015702489.1_pt1 | contig 10045 bp, 8 predicted proteins | sample 768731 | NCBI WGS metagenome assembly AUXO01 (sample SAMN02715735, study PRJNA202380) | gut metagenome | biome: sheep rumen | host: Ovis aries | place: New Zealand: Palmerston North | reverse complement strand
GAACAAGTAAAGACATATCTACGCCAGGTTTGTGGCATCAGCGAAGAAAACGGCAAACTGGCAATATGGCTGTCAAATGAGAAGGCCAATCTTCCAAACCTTGAACAACCCGACAACATCGCTGAGGTATTGCTCTTCAAACAAGCCATCGCTCTGGGTTGGGACTGTCCTCGTGCTGCCGTTCTGCTCATCTTCAGAAAAATGCAGAGTGAAACGTTCACCATACAGACTGTAGGCCGTATCCTGAGAATGCCAGAGCAGAAGTTTTATACCGACAACATACTCAACGTGGGCTATGTCTATACCGATATCAGTAAGGACAAAATTCAGATTGTTGCCGAAGACATGGACTATCTGAACAAAGACAACTTGCAAGCCATCCGTAGGAACAACCTTGTCAATGTGGAACTGCCATCCTACTACAGCGTGTATAAAAGTAGCGACCGCAACCGCCTCGGACCCGGATTCAAAAAGACGCTCATCAAATGCTTTCAAGAGTTTTGGTTGTTGACCTACAAACCGCTACTGTTTTCTTTCGAGGAAATGGACGGTGAAGAGAGAAATGAAGACGGTCATATCCCCGACACTCGTCCAGCCATGGCGACCAACCGCGAAAAAGTAGCGACCAGAATATACTTCGATGTAAAGAACATCAATGTTGAGATACCTGCTGATGTGGTTTTCCAAAACGAAGAAGGCATTATAGATGTAGGTGAGAAATCTAAATTCGCACGCAGTGCAGGTGAGTTGCACCGTATTTATATCGATTATTGCCGCAGCCAGCTGACCCAATTTGAAAAAGCCCACAGCACCGGTGTCTTGGCTGGCTATCTCTTAGAGGCGATGGAAGAACTTTTTGAATTGTTTGAAACCGATGCTAAAAAGGTGATTCTCTACCATAAAAACAAGCCCAAGTTCACCGACCTCATTCAAAGAGCACTGCAGGTTTATAGCAAAACACTCCAGGACAAGCATCGCGAGGCAAAGAAGCGAGGATTTGAAGAATACATTTGGGAGGTACCTGCGGAGAGACTATATAAGGAGGAAACGCATGAAGTAAAAGTGGATGTCAAAGACCACGCCTTGATGCCTTTTATCGAGTTGAAAAAAGCGTCCATGCCCGAACAACGATTCCGTCTGTTTCTCGAAAACCATGCTGACAGTATTGACTGGTGGTACAAGAACGGCGACGAGGGCAAACAACACTATTCTATCCCCTACGAGACATCCACGGGAGATAAGGCACTTTTCTATGTAGATTTCATTATCCGCATGAAGGACGGACACGTATTCCTCTTCGACACGAAGTCGGAACTGAGTGATCCCGAAGCCCCGAACAAGCACAATGCGCTCTTGGAGTATATGCAAGGTAAAGAAGAGAACCAAAATCTTCAAGGCGGTGTCATCATCGAAAAAAACGAAGTATGGTATTATTCAAAGTACCCTATTGAAAGTACAGGCGACCTGACAGGATGGGACGCTTTTTTCCCTGACGAATATAAATGATAGTGATATGGCAAAGACAAAGAGTTTAGATCGTGTTTTCCTCCATTATGGAGTAAGAAAAGAAGACATGGAAATCATAGAGCAGACATGCTGGGATTGTGGCATAGATGTTGAATGGTTGAAAGAGTATGTGCTGAAACCATATAATGAAGAACGAAACAACCAAGGCATGCCTACAGTGGATGACAAGAAAGTAGCCAAGATTCTAAAAAAAGCACTCAAAAACATTTAGGGCTATGAAAATATTGCATATATACGCAGAAAACTACAAGACCTACAAGCATTTAGACTTGGACTTAGAGGTGACGAACGACCGTCCTATCATCTTAATAGGCGGTGGAAACGGTTGCGGAAAGACAACATTGTTTGATGCAATCTATCATGCCCTTTATGGTCTTGAAATCAAAAGTGTGCGTCAATTCGAGGAACTGTTCAATGCAGGTGTGAAGCTATCCACAGGGATGAAGAACAAAAGCATTGTCCTGCAAGTCGATTTTTCGGGGTATGTGCTCAATAAGGAGCAACAATATCGCTTGAAACGCTCTTACACTCTCACAGAGGATCGAATCTTAGAGAACGTTTCACTATCCATGGGAGGCAACACCTTTGTTTATGGTTCTGGATCCACAGCACAACAGCGCAACGAAAGCATTGATGTCATCAATAAGATTATCGCCGCCAACCTACCCAGTGAATTGAGTTCATATTTCTTGTTTGACGCAATGAAAACCAGTGATTTGCTGAAAGAAGAACAGATTAACAAACTCATTGAAAAGAACATCAATTCAGTGATGGGTTTCAACAAATACAGCCGTCTTCGTAGAGGTGCAGAAACTCTGCTAAGTGAGAAAAAAGCAGAACGACTGGAAAATGAGAACCAACGCAAAGAATACGGGAAACTGACTTCCAAGAAGCAAGAACTGGAGAAAGATATTGACGATTTGAACGAAGAGTATGCTGAAGCCCTTGAATACGCTAATGAGCATCTTGAACAATATAATCATCTGAAGGAAGGTAGAAACGCTGATGATGTTACACGAGAAAAAATCCAAAGAATCAATCATTCGATCCAAAACACCCTTAAAGCGGAACAAGAATACCGCCAGAATCTGGACGGACTGACAAAAGACATCGAAACAAATGTCATATTCCCAAAGTTGGCCAACTTGCTCAGTACAGAAATAGAGATGATAGTGCATGCCAAAGAAGATGTTGCAAACGCCAATGCCAACTTGCTCAGTAACCTCCAAATAGAACAATTCACCCGTGGATTGGTAGAAATCATTGAAGAGCGTTACTTATCAGGGCGCAAATTAGATGTGGACTCTCTCATTGAAGAGATGAAGTTACGTCAGGAAAGAGAGAACACCACAGATGACCGTTTTGCCTTTCTCTCACAAGACGACATTAACCGTTTGAAGGAATTGGTGAATGCAAGCGTCTCCAACCCATTCACTTTGCTTGACAATCAGCGAGAACAATTGATTATCGATATCAAAGAGTTGCCCAAGCAACATGAACAGATTAGAGAATACGAACGCACACTTAATGGAAATGACTACACCATCATAGAGTTGTATGAAAGGAACAATAAGAAGATAACCGACCTGAAAGAAGCTATTGAGAAGAAAAAAGCTGAGATTTCGGATCTGGCGAAGAAAATCGCAACCTACGATTATGACATTCCTCAGATACCCGACCCTCAGTACGACCTTCTCTGCAAACTGCCTGATTTCTTCAAGAACTTATCGACTAAATTGTTGAGGTCGAAAAAGGCGAGCATCGAACGTATGATGCGCGACCAGTTGAATCTCAACCTCGTAGTCTATGCAGGATTTATTGGAAGAGTTGAATTGTCATCAAGCGAAACTGATGACATATCCTTCAAGATATACCATAAAGACGGTAACGAAATCTATCTGAGCCAGTTGAATGCTGGAGCCAAACAAACAGTGATGCAGGTGCTTCTGAAAGTACTGTATAATCTCGGAGACTATGACCCACCTGTGATGATAGACACAGTGATGGGTGTTCTGGACAAAGAAAGTAGAGAAGTGATTCTTGAGAAATATTTCCCAGACTTGGCGCATCAAACTATACTGCTGAGTACCGATACTGAGATCACTACTGAGAATGACTTCAAAAAAATACAGGCGTATGTAGCAAAGACTTATACGCTCCATCGGGATAAAGAAAACCAATGTACCACCATCTCGGAGGATTACTTCGGGCTAAAGACACAGGATTTTTAATGGCTATGAACAATATCAATCTCTTAAGAGTTAAAGGTGTTACGACTGTTCAAGATATGCACGACCGAATCATGGACGTGAAAAATCTCTTGGAGCAACGCCTTAATCTGGAAGAATATTCCGACAATGTCCGTCCAGTGACATTGAACTTCAGTGTGGTGCTACGCATCTGCTTACTTGTAGGCTTGAGCGACAAGTCGCCCAGACGTATAGATGAATCCATCAATAATCTTGTACTTTCACGCACTCCATACGCCACTACTTTTTTCACGAAATCTGATATAGGATCGATGTTTGAAACACTGCTCAAACTCAGATATCATGATGTGGATGCCGACTGGACTGCACCAACGTTGGTTAGCAGGGCTATCGGTCGTGAAATTCTTAGAGGCAGGGAAATACTTCTTAAAGAAGGTGCCATCGACGAATGGCTTACATATATGCCATTGCGAGGTGGTCATTCGGTTTCCGCCATTCCAGAGCTTAACCTACATATCGGTGAATATGAGAATGGAATGAGTGCATATTTGGACATCAACAGCAGAGAGATTGCCAATACGCAGATACTTGTTGCAGGCACAACAGGTTCGGGCAAATCAAACCTGATTTCTGTATTGATTAACCAGATTCGTGGAGCATCATCCGACACGCATTATCCAGTCAATTTCCTCTTATTTGACTACAAAGGTGAATTCTCAGACCCTGCAAATGCTGCGTGGCTGCAAAAATTCGACACTGATAGTAGTGCCATACTGAATCCAATAGAGCGTCCATTGCCTTTCACTCCATTCAAAGATTTCACCGGCAAGCCCATCAATGAGGTCAATCTTTATGCAACTGAACTTTCAACTGCATTAAGTGCCATTAGCAGGGCTAATATAAGCGCAAATATGGACACCCGCCTCAGCAATGCCATTATCAACGCATACAAATCAAAGGGTTTTAAGCCTGTTACCTTTAATGAGATTTTAGAAAACTACAAGACATTATTACCAGAGAAACAGCAAGACAGAACCGACAGCGTCATTTCTGTTCTCACTCAGTTAGTCACCAACCACATATTTGAATCAGAAGATAAAATCGACTTGCTCAACAACTGCTATATCATCAATCTGGGTCGTTTCCCCAAAGATGGTGCCATGGCAAAAGCTATCGTCTATTTTGTTGTGTCGAAACTGAATAGCATCTATGAGTCTTTACCTCCCCAAGCAAAGAACGACGAACGAGTAGAGTTGCGCCACTTCACAATCATTGACGAGGCACACTATATGCTTGACTTTGACAACCGTCCTTTACGTGAGTTAATCGCTGTGGGGCGAAACAAAGGTATGAGCATCATTCTTGCCACACAGAATATGGAGAGTTTCAAGTCAAAGTATTTTGATTTCTATGCCAACGCCCAATATCCACTGATTATGAAGCAACAGCAGCAGAATGACAATGTGCTCAAAGACTTATTCGGCGTGTCGGGCAACTCATTACAAGAACTGAAGCAAGTTATCACAGGATTGCAAAAAGGTGAACTCATCACCAAAGATGCAGAAAACATGGCTCTTGGTATAGGCAAGCACTGGCAGAAGATCAAAGTGACACACTTAATTTAAGGCAAATTGCATGGAGAGTAATCGTTTTAAGGAAGCAGTTGAAGCTATTGCTGTACTAAAAGAGCTGGGGCTTCCAATCTCAAAAGAACAGATACGCGAAAGAAGGATTCTTGAAGACAAGTACCTGAGTGAAACTTTGGTTCCTCAAATTCAGGAATACATCCAAAACCTTGTTGAGGATGTACACAAGTCTTTCAGTCTCATTGTTGACTACAACTATGGCTCTCCTGTCAAGGTACAAATAGTGGGGCGTTCTTCAAATTCCCAAACCGAGAAAAATGACAATCTTCAAAAGAAGGGAAAGACAGAGAATGCCTTTAATGCTCTTATTGCAAAAAAATTGTGGAACAAGTTCTCAGCTTCTTTGCCATCTGGAAATGTAGTGTTAAAAGCGACATTCTCTCAGAAATTCATATCTATCTCTAAATTATTACGAGTAATACAATCCCAAGACTTAATGAAATACACTCTTACATTGTTTGAGGACCTCCAACTACCGACTAATGGAAAACTCTCTCCAAAAAAGTTTATAGAGCTATTGGAACCTGAGCAATTTATTACCGAAACGACATCAGATCCAGCTCAGAGAAAAATAGTACTATGGTCTGAGACACAGAAAGTTGATAAGCTCGAAGATGGAACAAGGGTAAAATTATTTGAGGCTGATGGGACGACTCCAGTTATGTTGAAAAAGACAAAGCCAATTAAAGAAGGCCAATGGACATTAATAATTCTTTGCGAGTTAATTGCCCAAAAACGATATTTTGAAGAGTTACGTGTGTCAAAGAGTATATAAGTTGAATCTAAAGCTAACTTAGTTATGGATGGAACAAAAATAAAAAAGGCATATGAAGCCATAAAGATGTTAAAGTCTGTTGGCATTACTCCGTCAGCAGACCAACTAAAGGCCATACGCCAAATGGAAATCATTTACCTCGAAGAAGAAATCATCCCTTTGATGAAGTCTGAATTGGAACCACTTTTCACAAAGCTTCGTGGTGATATTGAATTAGATTTTAAATATTCCCCAGAATCCGGGGTCAGCCTAAGACCGTTCATACGGAAAGTCGTTCAAGTTCCATCAAGAAATAGTAGTACTAGCATAGACACTACCGGACATAGAACAATGAAGTACAAGATTAGAGTTACCTTCCCCGACAACACAGTATCTTGTAAGGTTCCTGTTCTTGAAACCTTGTTGGATGTAGTTAAGTATGCTGTCCCAGAAAGAGTTCAGGCATTAAACATGATGATCATGGGCGACAACCTCGTTTCATCCATTCTTAATACGGATGAGCGGTACCGTGCCGCTCAAAAGGAAGTGAAACCAGGACTATATGTCTGCACGTATTCTTCTACAGACACAAAATATGACCAAATCAGACATATCAACAAGGCTTTAAGCTTAGGTCTCAAAATCGAAAAAATATTATTTTAATGATGGAAAACTTATCTACAGCATACGATGCTATCGAGTTACTAGAGTCTTTAGGATTGCCCATAAGCCAGGAACAACTACTGAAAGTGAAGCAACTGGAGCTACAATACATCACCGATGTAATTGTTCCTCATATTCAGAAGGAGTGCGAACCTCTGTTGGAAGATTTAATTGGAGGATGCCACCTTATTCTCGACTACTCCCACGAAAGAGGTCTAGACATTCGTACTGCATCAGAAGAAGATTTAAATCCTATACAGACAAGCCAAGCGTCTGAAGGGTCTAAATCCTCTTCATCTTCACACGATAGGACAAAATACTCGATAGACGGTGGCCAACCCCTTACTAAACGAAGATTTGTATTAAGCGTAGTCAAGAAATATGTAGAGCACCATCCTTACGCATCGCTCGAAGAATTAGAGAGACAATTTCCTTCATCATTAAATTCAAGTCCGAAGTATGGCGTATGTAGAAGATATGATGAAATAATGATTAAGGTGAAGGAACGCCCTGATTTAAAGAAACGCTTCTTTTTGGATGCTGAAGATTTGATTACTTTGATTGACGGTACAAAAATTTGTGTTTTCAACCAGTGGGGAAAAGATTTTAATAATTTTCTTGGTGTAGCCAGAAGGTTCCATCAGGTTGACTATTTCTATGAAGACAAGGCGGACGACGAAACAACAAATCACGTTACAAAAAAATACGAATATGCATCCTTTGATGATTCAAATAATACGCTTAGCTTGAACGATTACGATCTCATGAATTCCCCATATCGGGGAGAAATTGATTATGTTGAGGCCTTTTGGCATCTGATTGTCGCCCGTTATCCTAACGGTGAGAAATGTCCCCACAAAGCCATCTTGCTTCTTTCTGTCGTTCGACTTATCGAAAGTGGGCGCATGACTTCGAACCGCATCTATATGGACGATATGATAAAAAATGAGTTTGATGAACTGTGGAAAAGATATAGACCAAACATAGATGTTCCTTCGGTATGGACTCCTTTCTGGTATTTGAAGAAAGAGCAGTTCTGGCATTTCCAACCCAGAGTCAGCACGGATGAATTCAAACGATTCCTCAAACTCCAGTCTCAACCGACGGCAAAACAAATGCGTGAGCACATTCAATATGCCTATATCGACGAGGAGCTCGTCGAACTAATCAAGAATAATGATTCAGAGAGAGAACAACTTATAAGAGCCTTGATGGACACCTATATACAACCTAGATAAACGACTCAAAATTAGATGATCTAAGTTTCGGAAATTGTTTACGCAACTATTGAAAAATCAAATCATAAAGACGAAGAAATGAATAACGTACAATTATTTACGACCCCCATCATTGATGGGATACTAATTGAAAAATACTTTGGTATTGTCACCGCAAATCAAGTTGCGGGTACAGGCTTCTTTACAGATCTGACTGCTTCTTTTTCAGACTTGTTTGGTGGAAATTCTGGTGCTTATAGAGAATCCATGAATGGATTATGCAGAGATGTAACAGAACGCTTAAAGGAGAAGGCGGCAGAGCTTGGTGCAAATGCTGTTATTGGTGTAAGCATTGATTATGATAGCATATCTGGCAAAGGCATGTCAATGTTTATGGTATCCATACAAGGAACAGCCGTAAGAATAGCAGATAGTGATAAGGAGATTCATGAATCAAAGGAGGATGAGATTTCTTGGGATGAGTTGAATCTTGCTTATCATAAAAGAAAGATTCATCGAAAAATTGAATCGGACGAACCAATCTCGGATGAGGAATGGGATTTCTTAATAAAGAATGATGTTGAAGCCCTAACTCCTTCTTTATACCAATATTATCAGAAATGTATTGGCTCAGGCGCAGCTATGGGAGAAGCATCAAACGCCGGAGGTATGTATGCGGGAACTCAACGTCCCTATTGGGCTACTTCGGGCATATCCAATTTCAAGAAATATCTAAGCAAATTGGATTATAAAGATGCTATAAACTATGTATATAAAGATATCAGCAATTTTAAGGACATCATCATCAGCAACAAACTGTTTAGCGCTTCCAATATATTAAAGTTAGCCCAAGAAGGCAAATTTGACGTTGCGATTAGCCTTCTTAGTGTAGAGAAATCATCATACAATATCCAAGATTTGGCAGAGATGCAAGAACTTAGCAATTTCTTTCAAAATCTCCCAGATGTTGGTAAGAATGAAGTGGTCAAGGGTGGATTGTTCTCGTCTGGCGGAATGAAGTTCATTTGTGTATGTGGTATCAAAAATGATATCTCCACAGAATATTGCTCTGGATGTGGTAAAAATATAAAAGGCTTAACTAGGAGTGAACAAAAAGCCATAAACAATTACCTCGAATTAGTAGAGACTTTGGCAGAGATCTTGAAATAGATAGTCATCTTGTTGAAATTCTCACCCTTATGGAGACTTGTAACTTACTGAGGCTTTCAGCGTCTTTCGTATATCGCTCTTATGAAGGTGGGGAACTTCAGTAAAATTATAACCTATTTATTATCAACAGTATGAAGAAAGTATTTATTGCATTTATTTTAGTGTTGTCTTTTTTTTCATTAGTTTCCTGCAGCGATAATGATGATGAACCAAGAGATAAGTATTATGTCGAATATAACCTAAGAATTAATTATCTGAACAGGATGAATCGCGGTTGGGATATAGTGAAGAAAATATCCTACACAACACCTGAGGGCCAGCAATCAATCACTACAAAGAATTGTTCATATAGCATAAAGGCTGGCCCGTTTGAAAAAGGAGAGTTGATAAGATTTACTCTTTCAGACACAAGCGCACCAGCAACTGTTACAGGTACTATATCTGTAAGTATAAACAATGGCCCTTTCGTTGAGAAAGAACATTATGAAGGAGAACGAAGTTTCTACATGTCGTATTATATACGATAACCTTCAGTAGGGGTGATAAAGAAGGTTGATCAAGAAGGATCTATCCACAGATATTGTGCGGGCCATCAACAACGAACCTGATTACACCAAGGCAAGCAACTACTGGCGTTGGCTGAAAAAGAAACTGAGAGCGGAAGGCATCCAACCCGTGAGTGCCACTCACGACTTCAAGTTTGAAGCTCCCGACGGCAAGATGCGTCGGGCTGATGTCATGGACGCAGAGGGAGTGAGAACATTTATTTCATTGACCATTGAACATTGAACATTGACCATTTATTTCATTGAACATTGACCATTGAACATTGAACATTGGCTTCGCCTAAAATGCTCA
>AUXO013946316.1_pt1 | contig 10045 bp, 1 predicted proteins | sample 768731 | NCBI WGS metagenome assembly AUXO01 (sample SAMN02715735, study PRJNA202380) | gut metagenome | biome: sheep rumen | host: Ovis aries | place: New Zealand: Palmerston North | reverse complement strand
ATGCCATCCTCTGTAGCCGTCGGGGTATAATATACATAGATGTTAGTTGCCGCTACGTTGCCTGAAGTGACTGCTACATCCAGCGATGCAACTGGAGCATCCGTTGTGCTAGTGGCAAACTTGAGGTTGGTACCCGTCAGCGTGACCTTCGTAGCTCCTGTCAAGTGACTACCGCTCAAGGTAAGCGGAGTAGCAGCGCGAACCGTCTGACCGACGCTCGATGTCACCATCGGCGAACCCGTCAAATCGATTGTCGGTACAGGGCTCGGTTCGGATGAATAGATACGCTCTGTACAACTTCCTAAATATACCGGCAAACAGATACCCGGATTGGCTGTCGTGCTATAATCCATGAAATAATTGGCCGACGTACTAAAGCTGATATAACGTCCACCTCCTTGACAAGAAGCATAGAATTGGTTGCCGCTCTTGATAGTAAGTGTCCAATCGTCCAATGTACCGCTTAAGTCATTGGCGTGTAATAGCCAATCTTCACTTAACAAACCAGCTACATATTTGCCGGTCGTCTTGTCATAGATATGCCATACGTCACCGTCTTTCGTAAAGGTAAATGTAGTTGCCGCTGTACAAGAAATAGTCTGGCTATAGCGTTTGTCTCCATCATACGCTCCTGCATACACACGTATCGGATCTCCATAACCATCATCCGTTCCGGGTTTCAGATAGTAAATGTAATAATCTCCTCCATTCTCCAAGTCGAACGGCTCGTTCTCTGGGAAACGTGTGAATACAGGATACAAATCTACACTGCCGCCTCGGATTGTATAACTATTTCCACCTGTCTTATAGATGATAGACCCATCCGGTTCGTCGGTACTTGCGTTTTCCTCCGCATAGTCGGTTACGTGTTTGCCACTGTTGGTGTAGTCCTCGGTACTCCAGCCGATAAACGTCCAGCCGTCATAGTTTGCCGTCGGGAAGGTTGTAATCTTGTCGCAGTCTTCCAAACCGCTCAGCACATGCGTGCCGCTATTCCAACTTGCGCCATCCGGCGTCGTCGGCATACCACTAATCGCACCTCCTCCGTCATGGAAAGTCACCTGTGCTTCTTCGCAAATAGCCGTGTTATAGTAATACGTCATGGCTGATTGCTGGAGAAGAAGTTTTCCGTTTGTCGCAGCTGCATATAACTGGAATTTACTTCCATCTGATGATTTTAGTTGTCTCGTGTATGCACTTGGCTCAGGAGTAATAACCCAGTTGCTGCTACTACCACTTATCTTCCAATAGTATGGAGTTGCATTACCCTTTGTCAGTTCTTCTCCATTATAGTTCCATCCAACAAAACCGGTAGAGGTACGAATGGTATAACCCGTATGCGAAGGAGCATAAGCGATATAGAATACTTCTGCGGTTCCACTTGTGGCGCCTGTATAACTACCGGAAGTTCCGTCAGTGGTTGCATACTTTGAACCGTCATAGTACATCTTATACGCTCCGCTCACACCTGCTGCGAAATCATCGCAACCGTCTACAGACTTCGAGTAAACGGAGTACAAGGTGATGTCATCTGTCAACTCGTCATCGCCCCATTCGCCGGCACCAGATACAATGTTCGGGCGAACAGGCTCCGCATTTAATTGTACAGGACTATCCGTCCATCCAACAAATGTAAATGCGCTACCAACACCACAGTTGTTTCCGCTCGGAAGCGTCACATTTGCTCCGGCACTCGCCTGCGTCAGTCTCGTCCGCTCAACACCATTATCATACAGCGTTACCGTATATACACGCTCCCACTGGGCATACAACGTAATCGTTTCTCTATAGCCGAATGTCGTCACGCTTGCGCCTGCTGCATAGTCATCGCCGTTACCATCCGCCTGAGTGTTCCAGCCTGCGAAATGATACCCCGTCGGATTGGTTGGTGCGGCACCTATAGTATAACTTGCGAAATCAGGATAAGTGGTAAAGTCAATCGTCGTTCCGCTCGGCATGCCCTCTATCGTCTGGTCACCCGCATTGGCTTTGTTGTCATTATAACTTACCGTAATCTTCGTCGGCACCTCACAACTTCCCGGCGCAGTTGTATAATATGTCGTTCCCGCTACGCGTTTGCGATAGAGGAAGACATCTTTTTGCGTATTCCCATACATAGCGAAACGAGGTTGACTAGAATTATACTGAAGACAATTGTCAGTTGCAGATGTTGAATGAATGGCACCGGCAGCCGGTTTGCGATCTTTGCCATTTACGGTCGTACTGCCATCCAAAAGTTCCCATGTATAACTATGTGCATCTTGACGGGAAACACTACTACCGCTCGCCATATACTTAGAACCATCGTATATAGCAAACTTACCGGCATTAACTCCATAACCGGCATGAATTGTAAATACATTTGCACTTGCTGAAGCCGCATTTGCCGCGCTTATAGTTCCATTGGCAGAAACTGTAACCTCGGCTGTTGAATATATACTGCTATTCCAACCGGTTGTAGTGTAGTATTTCTCGGAGACCTCCGAAGATACCATCACATACGTTCCGCTCTTCGGACCGCTGGTCACTTTCTCGTAATAAACACTCGCGTCCCCTTCGTGCTTCGAGTAAACAGCCTTGAACTCTTGGTTGCTATTTCCTGCAACAAAGATGTCACCCGGCTTGTAAATCGTCGCCGGCTCTGTCGTTGTCTCTGCTACATCACCAATAACCCATCCTTCGAAGGTCGTCCACAGACCGCAATCCACAGTCGTGTTCGGCATCACCACATTACCGCCTTCCACTTGTCCGAGTGTCAATTCCCCATCCACCACGCCGTTCTTGCTGAACGTAAAGGTATGCGATGCCGTCCATTTGGCGTAGAGTACAATCGGTCCGCTCGTGTACGCGGTCGCGCCTATAGAGGTAATAGGATCGCCCGTGCACTCGTCCGTTAGATACCAACCGTCAAAACGGTAGCCGGCTTTCACACCATTGGGCAGTGCCGTTGCCGTCCCGTACGTATGCTTTGCCGGCAGCAAACCGCCGTTGCTTCCCGAATAAGTCGCATCGCCCTGGTCTTTATAGGTGATGGCATACTGGTCTGCTGTCCACGTTGCCGTGTAGGTCACATCCTCGTCCGGCATGGTGGATGCTACGGCAGGAGACCATACATTGAACTGATAGCCGGTCTTTGTTACCGTCGGAGCAACAAGTTCTGTTCCATAAGCAATAGTTCCCGCAGGTGTTCCGGCTGCAGAAATAGATCCACCATCCAGATTCCAAGTCAGTGTATGACTATTGAGCGTCCATTTGGTATAGAGCGTCAGCGGCGAGGTGGTGTTGATCCACTTACCCGAACCGTCCGTATAACCGCTCTTGCCGGCAAGCAGCGTACCATAAGCACCGGCAATCTTCGTCGTCAGACCGGTCTCGGCATAATAGCCCTCTACGCTATGACCGGCATAGGTCGGTGCAAGGGTGATATCCAATGTACTACCCATCTCCGTGGCCACAGCTGTACCGTCCGTCGTTCCCTCTTTCTTGTCCAGCGTGATGCTGTAGGAGTCCGCGCAACGGCTCATGTAGTTGCTGCTGCCGCCCTCGGCAAACACGGCATAGAAGACCACATCCGCATCGCCCATCGAGCCATAAGCTGAACCTGCACCCGCTGCTGTCGTAAACAACTTAGCCGGTGCGCTCTGACCGGTAGCGAAGCCCATGTCGGTGGTACTCCATCCTACAAACTGGTTCGCTACTGCGCCGCAGGCATTGCTCAGCGTGTTGTCCGCCGGAGCCGTAGGAAGCGTCATCGTGCTATACGAATCGCCGCCGTACAATTTGTTGGTCGGTGTGCCTGTTGTATAAACTTCGCCGTTCACCATCCAAGTGATGTTGTGCTGCTCGCGGAGTACAAAGTTAGCCGTAACCGTGGTATTGGCAGTCGGGGTGAAAGTGGTGCTTGCAGCACTGGCATTAGCAAACGTACCGCCGTTGTCGCTCTCCCAGCCGCCGAACGCATAACCCGATGCCGGAGTTGCCGTCACGGCTACTGCCTGTCCACTACATACTACACCTGCCGAAATCGTGTACGTTCCATTCGTCTCCGCACCCTTGGAAATGGTATAAACCGTCATCGAAGGCTGAGTGGTATAGATGGAACCTCCTTCATCATACCGATATAACGAAACCGCCTTGTAGCTACCACTATTGTATGCTCCAAATTTTACGTCTGTACTATTATACTTCCATATTCTATTATTTGTGGCTTCTGATATGGTTGCATTTCCGCTGCCATCAATACTTATTGACCATTTAGAAGATGCAGTACTAGACGCCACGTAATCTTCTGCGTCATACCAATCGCCATATTTTTCAATATAATTATAAATCCACCACTCTGCATAATCATCCTCATCGTACCATGCGAGTGCATTTCTCGAACTTTGCGAATAGTAATACCAATTATTGCCCGTTGAACTATTGTATTTGCTGATCATCCAATAAGTGCTCTTATCGGAGAACATGATTTCAAACGGCGTTCCATTTCCTGTTACATAGCATTTGGAACCATCTGCTGATTTAACTACATCAGTCGCCGCTGCAAGGTTTGTGGTACTCGGCGGAACACACATTACTTTGTTATGCGCTGACGCAACGACAATGTATGAATCGTATGCACTGATAGAACCTGTATTCATTATCCGTGTGCCGATCACAGCCGTATGGCTATACACCGCATACAAAGTCACATTGCTTTCCGGTGTATAAGAAGAGGTCTTAGTAATCGCTGGTGCATCAAACATCGGATCTGCACTATTCGTCGTGCTCCATCCAACCAAAGTATATCCACCACCGCAACTCGGCACATCTTGATAGCTGCTCAAATCTATACTTGCGTCGCATGAGCCTTGCGTCACGGTCTTCCATGTGTCTCCGTTCACGTTCAGCGTCACGGTATATAAATCGCAATCCACCCATTTCGCATACAGATCAACTGTTGCTCCATTCACGCTTGTCAAATTGCTCACTTCCTGTCCGTTGGTATAGAAATCTCCTGTTCCGTCGCTGTTAGTCGTCCAGCCGCCGAAGGACTTCTCTCTCGGAGCCGTGAAACCGTTGCTCGTCAGGTTCTGTGCTAAGCCATAAGTGAAGTTCTGCGGACTCATGCTACCGTCACCGCCGTTTTTGTTGAACCGTACGGAGTACGTGTTGGGCGTCCATGTGGCTGTGATTGTCTTGTCGCCTGTCGAGCCAACCGCTATCTGCGTGATGGGCGAACCGCCGCAAGTCCAACCTGCAAAGGTATAACCTTCACGGCTTCCCGGATTAGCCAGAACAATAGTCGCTGTCTCTATCGTATAATTCGTCGGGTTTGTATTACTTGCGCCTTCTAACCCTTCGTACGTGATAGTATAATTAGTTGCCGTCCATTTAGCGTACAGCGTTGCGCCGTCTCCTTTCGTCCATGCACCGCCGGCGTCGGTATAACCGGTTTTGTCAGATTGTAACACACCGCTTGCATCGGCTATCTTGGTACTTGTGCCTGCTTCGGCATAGTAGCCTTCTACGGAATATCCGTCCCGCGTCGGAGCAACAATATTGGTCAACAATTTGCCTCCATCCGCCACCTTGGCACTACCGTTCTGGCTACCGCCATTATTATCATGCAGTACTATGTCATATGTCTCGGAACACGTCGTACGGTAGTTGGTGTAGGTGTGATCCTTCCAGATCGCATATAGCATCACCGTCCCATTAGCCGTTGCTGTCAGATTACTTACGCTCTGTCCGTCTGTATAAAGCGCCGTAGAAGCCCCCGAGCTGGTATTCCAACCTATGAAATATTTATGTACGGGAGCCGTATACGTATTGCTTGAAAGTGCTTGAGGGGCTGCATCATACGTGAAATCTTGATTACTCATCGCATCTCCCGAACCGCCATTTTTATTAAATACAACCTGATATGTGTTTGCCGTCCATTTGGCATATAAGGTGATAGCACTTGTATATGCAGTAGCGCCCAGCGATGCACTGGTGGTGTTGCCTACCGCACCGCTCGCGCAATCCGATTCCGTGAACCAACCACCGAACGTATAACCCGTCTTGGTCGGGATCTTCAATGTGGTTGCTGTACCGTATGTGTGTTGAGAGGGAGCACTGGTCTGTGTTCCTGAGAAATCTCCTCCGCCTTGATCTTTGTAAGTTATGGCATATTTCTGCGCGGTCCATTGAGCAGTAATTGTCAGATTGTTATCCGGCATGGTGATCGCAGAAGAACTCCATCCGCTAAAATCATAACCTGTCTTGCTCATGGAGCCGTTACTTGGCTTTGTGATGGCAGTACCGTAATTAACTGTACCTCCTGCCGTGTAATCCTCGCCAGCAGTCTCAGAGGAACTACCTCCTGCAAAAGCCCATGTTAGCGTCCATTGGTTTACAGCCCAGATGGCATAGAACTCTGCATTAGCGGTAATGACACTATAAGTTGCCCCTTTATTATAAGAAGTACCACTGGCACTATTTAAAGCCCAATGGTCTATGTGATGGCCGGTTAGCGAAAAACCGCTACTTGCCAAAGTAACGTTTCCGCCGGTGTTCACCACCTGCGGGGTTATCGACCCCATTGCACCGGCGTTGTTTTTATTATATGTTATCTGATATGGTGTAAAAGACTGAACGGTGGAACTATACCCGTAGTGATCACCATTATTTTTTGCGTACCCGCGATAGTAATAGGTTACTCCTGTTGAGAAAGAACCAGTCAGGGAATTTGTATAGTTTGCGCTGTACGCGCCTGTATTGGTCACTACATTATCATCTTTATTCGGGTGACCGTCAGTGTTGCTCGTTCCCCAAACAAATCCATATTCAGAAAGTGAACAGTTGTCTCCGGCACTTGCACTCGCGCATTGAACCCCCACACTGCTCAAATTAAACGTCCCATTTAACGAAGCAGTGCCTATAGTGGGGTTTGCATCACATGAGGCGGCAGATTTCCATTGGGCGTAAAGGGTTGTGTTGGCAGAAATGGTAAAAGTTTTACCTGCGGCATAAGCTGCTCCGCTACCATCAGAGGCAGTATTCCAACCGTCAAACTCTTTTCCACTTGGAGCAGTAAAGGTGTTTGCTGCTTTGGTAGTAACAACTGAAGCCGTATCATATGGACTATTACTATCTGTCGCACTTCCAAAACCACCATTTTTATTGTAAGTTACCGTAAAACTTGAACGATAAAATTTCACAGAACTTATTGTAATTAATCCATTCGAAGAGCCGGATGCACAATCAAATTCAATTTTATAATATAAATTTGCTGATTGATTGACAGCAGGAATATATACTTTTTGAGTGCCTGTAGCTTTTGTAAAAGTACCTATCGATGATGACCAAGAAGATCCGTTCGCAGATGTATATAGTTTAATACTATTAATTTTAGACGCAGTAAGTGCATCTATTGTTATCTCAACTTTAGTTATCCTTTTATCAATGGAGTTACTTGTTATAATAGTACCTACAGAGGTATTATTCTTTCTACCAAATTTGATATATGACCAACCATTACTATTGTTGTTCCCATTGGTAATGTCGACCCGGAATGAATTGTAAGTACTACTCCAAGAATCGGTATAACTACTCACACCTTTAGAGTTATAACTACTTCCAAATTTTGCTTCTTTGTATGCGGAAGCGTCTATAGCCCAAACGTCACTGACACTGAGAGTTAATAGTACAAGTGGCAGGAGAAGCCATTTCGAAAAGAAGTTAGAGGTCTTCATATTCTTGATATTTTATAGTTACTATTTTAAGTTGCTTATTTATTGTTGCTATGCAAAGTTATGCTTTGTTGACTTAATGAGAATAAATAAAACATACATATTATGAAACAGTTTTTTACTTGTTTTTTGTATTGTAAGGGTATACGTTTCGCCGCCATCGCTCTGCTGTTTGTGGTGGGAGTCGGAAATGTGTGGGGAGGTCAATATGTATATGACTTCACTTCTAATGATAATTGGTACACAGCATCAACAGGAAGCACCCATCCAACAAATGGTACCGATTACACAAGTTTCTATGACAACATAACTCCAAGAGTAAAATGGACTTTATCTTCTTCTAACGACCGATCAAGATTCAATAGCGGGTATTTTATATTAGGAAAAAATGGAAAGTACATCAATCTTCCAACATATTCTGGAGAAAAAATTACATCTGTTGTTGTACATTGTTCTTCTGGTGGAAGTACCGCTGTTTCTGTTAATGTTTATACGACAGAGGGGACTGCTGCTGCAACCAATCAAACATGGAGCAACCAAGATAAAGACTACACGTATACTATTAGTACAGACTATCAAGCATCAGCTCTTCGAATACAAGTCACTAATGGTAACAGAGCCCAGATTACAAGTGTGACGATTAATACGGCCACAGCCGCTTCCTGCTCTGCCGATCCTACTATCGGCACTGCGTCGCTAAACGGGTCGGTTTCGTTAAGCCATTTTTTGCTTATTTATTCTCACTATGTCAAAGATCGTTTGCCCTTCCGGGCTCTTGTGCTATAGGGCAAAACCAATCGCCCTATAGCAAATCATTCCGCGTAATCCGCAAACACGGCGTAGAAAGTTTGTGCGCCGGAAGCAATCGGTGCTGAGCCGGCTGTAGTGAACAACGGCGATGTGCCATGTACATATACCGCATCGGTGGTCCAGCCCATGAACTTGTTGCCGCAATAAACTCCCGGATCAGGATCCGTTGGTAATGCGCTGACACGACTTCCGTAGCTCACGCTCGTCGATCCCCCGGCTGAATAGGTTATGTTATTCACCATCCATGTCACGGTGCACGGTTTATAGTATTTCGCAGTTACCGTAACTGCTCCCGTCGGACTAGTGATAGTGTTGGATTTGGTAGTTGCCGAACTGCTCAATGATGCGCCACTGATAGTCCACTCCATGAATTTATAATTGCCTGCGTCAGCTGCCGGACTGATACTCGCGCCCGTACGGCTCGGGGCTCCCGGACCACCAACCGCAATCGCATTTCCGTCCTCATCCTTCGCCTGCATCGTCACGGCATAGACATCTACGGTGGTGGTAGCAGTCTTTGTGTTGCATGTAGCGGTTATCGTCTGTGTACCTACACTCAATCCTCCGGAGGGGGTCCATGTGGTACTTGCACTGACATCTGCATTAGAACTGTCATCATACGTCGCCGTCACCACTGCTCCCGTTGCACTAAACGACTCTCCTTGTACGTATTTCCGTTTCGTCGGCTGGGTAGTTATTGCAATAGAGGATAGAGTTTTGGAGGCTCCCTCTATACCCTTAAAAGATTCTATGGAAGTATAATCATTTGTACCTGCGTCAGTGTTTGTTATATTTATAACCAACTTGAAATAAACACCAGAAGCCCATGCAGAACCACTGGTTGGATACACGGAAACAGTTGTAGAAGCCTTGTAATCGCCTGTAAAATCTACACAATCTATTTGATCTGAATATTCTTTTGTTGAAGAGTTGTACGCTCCGTACACATATAGTTTAGCAGAATTTATGGTAATCAACGATTTATTAGTAATTTTAAGTATTTTCACGGATACAGAAGCCATGGGAACTGTAGTCGCGTTTGTTGTGCCGATGTATGCATCTATACTGCTGATGTTTTTCCCTCCAAAACATAAATACCCGACATTGTTACTCGTTGCATGGTAAACAAGACATGCAACATTCCCACCTGCAATATGATTTGCAGCAATATCCCATGTAGTTGTGTAGTCTGATTTTCCGAGATTCTTCGTACCGGTACATGTGGAAAAATCCATGAAGATATGCGTATCTCCTTCTTCTCCCCAAACCTTCCCCACTCCGACAGTCAGCATACATAGGCAAATCAGACTGGCGAGAGAGAAGCGAGACAGATTCGAACCGAGACTAAGTCGGAAGCGAGTAAGGGTTTTGTAAGGGTTTTGTAAGGGTTTTGTAAGACTATTCCTAGACCATAGAGCATACCTCACCGTACTCTTGCAGGACTCTTCGCCTACAAAAATTGCACTGGCATAAGTGGCATAAGTGGCAAAAATTTGCATGAGACTCTTGAGACTCTTGAG
>AUXO010373487.1_pt1 | contig 10045 bp, 6 predicted proteins | sample 768731 | NCBI WGS metagenome assembly AUXO01 (sample SAMN02715735, study PRJNA202380) | gut metagenome | biome: sheep rumen | host: Ovis aries | place: New Zealand: Palmerston North | reverse complement strand
GCACTGAGCCAGTGGATGGCCGTGTTTTATCATGAGGATCCTTTCGGGGAGTTTGACGAGCCATATAGCTATGAGCGTAAGTTGGAAGAGTGGGTGTATGCTCTGGGAGCTATAGATGCCACTCAGAAATACTACAAACGCTTTGTCGGTGCAAAAGAGGAAACGGCACGCAAGTACAAGGAGGTGCGTGGACGCTTACGGCGTGCCAAGGCCGCTGAGCGTGCATGGCGCGGCGTGTTCTACGGGCTTTGTGGCGCTTGGCTGTTGCTTCTGCTGTTTTTCGGCATATCCAATCGCCCCTATCTGTTGTCACACATGATGTGGGCTTTCGTATTGCCGGTAGGTGGCGTGTCAGCGCTTATCGTCGGGCTGCGTGCCTATTTCCGTGGTTACGGCTTTGTATTGTCGTGTCTGTGGGGATTGCTGGGTATGGCCACTTCGCTGGTGCCGTCACAGCTCATGAAATATGTCGGGTGGTATCATCCCGATTTGTTTCTGTTGACAGTTGTTGCAGTCACGGCAGTTTATATGCTTGTGTGCCACCTCACCGACTTTCATGGCGACCCCAAGACTGATAGCCGGCTCATCGATGAGGTTTTGGAGGACGATATCAAGTCGACGCTGCTGGAACCTCTGTACTATACGTTTAAGCAGAAATCATTCAAATATAAGAGTTCCAAGTTTGGCATGCTGGATGACGTCACCAACCAGATACGTGACATCAGTGGTGAGTCGGTCATGCATTATGTCCTATGGAGTATCATGGCACTGCTCGTCTTGATGGAGATGGTGTTGTTCTGCCCCAGCCTCCTGAATCTCGACGTTCCTGGACACGACAGCATCCATATGGCGCCCAATAGTGTGGTGGAGCAATTGCAAAACAATGGTGAGTAGAAGATGAAGTGTGAACATTGTCATAAGGAGAACCGGGCGATAGCTAAGTTTTGTCGCTGGTGTGGCAAGCCATTAGTGTCGCAGCACGTCTTGGAGCGACTGGTGGGTCTGCAGGATGTGAAGCAGCAGTTGAAGACTGTGGTCGACACTTATACATATCTGCATTCGCGCAAGGACATTATGAACGTACGGCTCAGTGTCAACGCCATCATCATAGGCGAGACCGGCACGGGTAAGACAGCTCTGGCCGAGGTGATACGTGACTATTTCTACCAGCATAAGATTATCGACAAGCCGAAACTGACAATGGTCGATGCTGTCGACTACCAGCGTTTTGTTGACAAATGGGATGACAACGTGAAGAAAGCAAGGGGAGGTATCCTGTTCTTCGATAACGTACAGAAACTCTTGCCCGACCGATACTCCAATCAGGTGAATCCATTGGATAAACTGTTTGTCGAAATGGATAAGTGGGACGAGAACCCTATCGTCATCATTGCCGGTCTGCCTAAGGGACTCGATGACTTCCTGACCGCCAATCCTGCGGCGCAGAACCGTTTTAAATACACTTTCCGGCTGCCAACCCCCAGCTATCAGGAACTATGCGACATCTGTAAGATGGAATTGCGGTCCAAATATGGTATAGCCGCCTATACCCCCGAGGCTGAACACAGGTTGCAGAGGCTCTTCCAATATCAGCTGAAGACCAAGGACGAAACCTTCGGCTATGCTCATGTAGCCATTAAGACAGCCGAAGATATTTTTACCTCCTACATCAGCCGTGGCACCGACGCCGTGATGGTCGAGGAGTGTGACATCAGAGGCTATGTGCCCGAGGAACGGACATTGGACGACATTTTGGGCGACCTGGACCATTACATCGGTATGGACGAAGTGAAGCAGGCAGTCAGAGAGATTGCCTACACCGTTCAGAACAATTTGCAGCGTGCGCGTCGTGGTCTCGGCGAGCAGCAGAAGAGCGGTATTCACATCGTATTGACTGGCAATCCCGGTACGGGTAAGACGACGATTGCCCGCAAACTGGGTGAGATATTGGAAGCCATCGGTTATTTGGATAGTGGTCATGTCGTTGAGGCAGACCGTGCGCAGATGATCAGTCCTTATCAGGGTGAGACGCCCAAGGTTGTCGATAGGCTGTGCGACAAGGCAATGGGGGGAATCCTTTTCGTCGATGAGGCTTACACCTTGGCGCCTTTGAGCAGTAGTGGCGAACGTGACAACCAAGGTGCACAAGCCTTGGAGCAGTTGATGAAGCGCATGGAGGATGACCGCGGTAAGTTTGTAGTTATTGCGGCAGGCTACCGCACGGAGATGGAGAATCTGTTTCGTATCAACATAGGTTTTCGCAGCCGTTTCACTTACTTCCTGAACATCGACGACTACACACCAGGGCAGTTACTGCAGATCATGGAGCTTTTCGCAAAGGAAAAGCACTACCGGTTCAGCGACTCAGCCCGTGAACTGGTGCAGAAGATGATTACCGAGCTTTACAATGCGCGTGAAAAGGACTTTGCCAACGGTCGGACGATGCGCCAGCTGTTCGACAAGATTTGTGTCCGGCAGGCGGAGCGGCTGCAGAAGTCGGACATATCGGCCCTCACCGATGAACAGTTGATGACTATTGAAGTTGCTGATATTCCTTATGAGGCTCCGGCTGCGGTAGACTATACCGAATGCCTGGCCAAACTCGACGGCATGGTTGGGCTTTCTGCCGTCAAGAAAGAAATCTCCAATTTGGCGGCATTCCTCAACTTGCAGATACGTCGCGGTGAGAGCAACACCTTCCAAGGCAAGCACTATGTGTTTACCGGCAATCCGGGTACGGGCAAGACCACCGTGGCCCGCATCATGGCCGATGTCTTCCGGACACTGGGCATCTTGTCGCGTGGCCAGTTGGTCGAGGCTGACCGTTCAAAGCTCGTAGCAGGGTACAGTGGGCAGACGGCTATCAAGACAAATCAGCTTGTCGACTCAGCACTGGGTGGCGTGCTTTTCATTGATGAGGCGTACACACTGAAGGCTAATGACCAGGACGCGTTTGGTAGCGAGGCTATTGATACGTTGCTGAAACGTCTGGAAGACGACCGCGGCAAGTTCATCTGTATTGTGGCGGGATATACCGACCAGATGCACGACTTCATCGATAGTAATCCCGGACTGAAGAGTCGTTTCACGCAAACAATCCATTTCGATGACTACACCCCCGATGAACTGACAGAAATCTTCATCAATCTGGCGAAGGACAAAAGCTTCACCATCGATGACGAGACCCGTGCAGCCGTGCATCGTCAGTTCGAACAATTGTATTTGCGCCGCGACAAGAACTTCGGCAATGCCCGTGAGGCTCGTCGCATTTTCAATCAAGCCGTCGAACATCAAAGCCAGCGATTGGTGGGTCTGATGGGCAATGCTGACTTCCGCGAGGAGGATATGTACCGTCTGACGCCTGCCGACCTGCCGGCCGCACAGAGTGAGCAAGCCCGTCCGTTGGACGAGGTCCTCAATGAGTTGGACGACTTCATTGGCATGCGCTCGGTGAAGAATATGATACGCCGTCTGGCCGTGCAGAGCATGTTCATGAAACAACGTGCTGCCATGGGAGCCGGCAAGGTGCAGCAGATGTCCATGAATTTCATATTGACAGGAAATCCAGGCACTGGAAAGACTTCCATAGCCCGTAAGATGGGTGAGGTGCTGCAGTCCATGGAGATTCTGCCCACCAGTCGAGTCATTGAGGCCAGCCGCTCTTCGTTGGTTGGCAAATATATGGGTGAGACGCCGAAGATAGTCAATAATATGTGCGACAAGGCCATGGGCGGCATCTTGTTCATTGATGAGGCTTATACGCTGTCGGCAGAGAATGACCCTTATGGCAAAGAGGCTATCGACACACTGATGAAGCGGATGGAAGACGACCGTGGCAAGTTCGTGGTGATTGCTGCCGGATATAAGGAGGAGATGGAAGCCTTCCTTGCTGTCAATCCAGGCTTGGCCAGTCGCTTCAGCCACAAGATGCACATTGACGACTATAACGAAGACGAACTGCTGGCCATCTATAAGAAGATGGCGTCGAAGGACAACTACCGGCTTTCTCCCGATGCTGAGTTTAAGCTGATGGATCTTATTTGCCGCAAGGTCGTCAGCAAGACGAAGTCGTTCGGTAACGCCCGTGAGATGCGTAATATGCTGGATGCTACCATCCAGCAACTGTCAATCCGTGTCAGCGCGATGATGCCGTCAGACATCACCCCGGAGACCTACCAGCTAATTATGCCTGAAGATATTATAGAAGATATATGATTATTTGTCCAAGTTGTAGAGAGGAAATCGAAGACGAGTCGCATTACTGTGATCAGTGTGGGCAGGAACTCGTGTACTGCAGTAGTTGCGGGCGTGTGGGAATGGGACGCCGTTGCACCTATTGCGGTGGCTTGATGACTGGCGCCGACGAACTGATGGCCCAGCGTCGCCATGCCTCGCAGGTGTCATCCGTCAGCAGTGGGACATTTACCTTTAGCCATACAGAGCATCCGTCCCGCCACGACGAGGCATCGGCTGCAGTGAGTAGTGGAATCCCCACACTGACGTTGTACAATCCGTCGCTCAACATCCGTATCGTCGGTATCAATGGAGCTATCATAGGGCGTCGGCAAGGACCGTACCAGCAGATGTTTGAAGGTAATCGTTATGTGTCAGGGGTTCATGCACAGCTCATCTATAATCCAGATACGGGCTGGAATATTATAGACAAGCACTCGTCGAACGGTACGAAACTGAATCAGCGCGACCTGTTGCCCGATGTGCCTATGTCGCTTAAGAGTGGAGATATTGTCATGTTGGCAAACATCAACATGCAGGTCAGTATTGTCTAAGAAAGTAAGCAATGAGCAGAATATCAATCACCGCTTCAAGCCGTGTAGGGTGCGTCAGGACGAATAATGAAGACATGGTCTTGGCACTTGAAAAGCTGGTGCGCAGCGATGTGTATAAGACAGAAGTGTGTACAGAGAATGTAGACCGCTTTGTGGTGGCTCTGGCCGACGGAATGGGCGGCCATAATGCTGGTGAAGTTGCAAGCGAGGAGACGCTAAAGAACTTGCGTTTCTTCATGAGCGATTTGCCGTACGGTCTTGATAGTGAAGGCTTCCGTCAGGCCATGACAGATTGGCTACAGTCCATTAATCAGACCATCAGTTCACAAGGACATGCTGACAGCCGGTTGTCTGAGATGGGCACCACGCTGGTGGGGCTGCTGTACTACGGAGGCCGGTACTATTGGATGAATTGTGGCGACAGCCGCCTTTATCTGTTGCGTGATGGTCGGCTGACTCAGCTCACCACTGACCATTCGCTGAACAACGTATTAGGCAGCACAAAGCATTCGAACGTTATCACCAACTGCATCGGTGCAGGTTGTAAGAATTCGTATCTCGACATGGAGGAGATCACCGATGTCCTCCAGGCAGGCGATACCTATATGATGTGTTCCGACGGGTTGAACGATATGGTCGGCGATGACTTGATAGAGCGTCTGCTGAATGAACATGCCACCGCCAATGACTTATGTCAGGCAGCTATAGCAGCTGGTGGCTACGATAATGTGTCAGTCTGCGTGCTCCATGTAGGCTGAATGAGAAAAAGTAAGCTGGAAAACAATTAACGAATAGAATACAATGCCTTTAAGACTACCCGATAGACTCCCCGCTATAGAACTGCTGAAGCAGGAGAATATCTTTGTCATGGATGACTCGCGTGCGCACATGCAGGACATTCGTCCGCTGCGCATAGTAGTGTTGAATCTGATGCCTCTGAAGATTACTACAGAGACCGATCTTATCCGTCTGCTCTCGAACACCCCGCTGCAGTTGGAGGTCAGCTTTATGAAGCTGAAGAGCCATACGTCCAAAAATACCCCCATAGAGCACATGATGATGTTCTACAGGGACTTCGAGCAGATGCGTAATGAGAAGTATGACGGGATGATTATTACCGGCGCCCCTGTCGAACAACTGGATTTTGAAGAGGTTACCTACTGGGACGAGATGAAGGACATCTTCCAATGGGCTCGGACTCATGTCTACAGTACCATGTATATTTGCTGGGCTGCGCAAGCAGGATTGTTCTATAACTACGGCATACCCAAGTATCCGTTGCAAAAGAAGATGTTCGGAGTTTTCCAGCAGAAGGCACTGAAACCTCAAATGCCCATATTCCGTGGGTTCGATGATGAGTTCCAGATGCCGCACAGTCGGCATACAGAGGTGCATCGTGAAGACATCCTGGCGCACCCGTCACTTTCGCTGATTGCTGAGTCGGCCGACAGTGGCGTCAGTATGGTGATGGCACGCAATGGCCGTGAATTATACATCACCGGTCATCTGGAATACGCGCCAAACACTTTGGACAGCGAGTACCGGCGTGATAAGGACACTCGCGACGATGTGGATTTGCCCAAACACTATTACCGCAACGATGACCCTTCGCTCGGCCCGGTGGTAACGTGGCGTGCACATGCTAATCTGCTTTATTCCAACTGGATTAACTATTACGTCTATCAGGAGACTCCGTACGATATTAACGAAATTAAATGATGACCCGTCTTGAACTGTTAGCACCCGCCAAGAACCTGGCGTGTGGCATGGCCGCCGTAGACCATGGCGCCGATGCCGTGTATATTGGCGCACAGCGCTTCGGCGCACGGGCAGCCGTAGGTAATAGCATCGATGACATACGCCAGTTGTGCGACTATGCCCATCTGTTTGCTGTCAGGGTGTATGTGACGGTCAACACTATTATATATAATAAGGAGTTAGAGGACACCTGCCAGCTGATTGCCGGTTTATACGATGCTGGCGTGGATGCAATACTGGTTCAGGACATGGGTATTCTTCAGATGGAACTGCCGCCTTTAGAACTGCATGCCTCGACGCAGACGGATAATCGTACGGCCGACAAGGTACGCTGGCTGCGTGACCTTGGCTTCCGCCGTGTGGTGCTGGCGCGGGAATTGTCGGCAGACGAGATTTCCGCTATCCACCGTGAGGTGCCTGATGTCGACTTGGAGGTGTTTGTGCATGGTGCCCTGTGTGTGAGTTATAGCGGGCAGTGCTATGCCTCGCAGTTCTGTCTCGGGCGCTCGGCCAATAGGGGAGCCTGTGCACAGATTTGCCGCATGAAGTTTGACCTCGTGGATAGCGAAGGGCGTGAGATGGAACATCAGCGTCATCTGCTCTCCTTGAAGGATCTGAATCAGAGTGACCATCTGGAGGAACTGGTTCGTGCAGGGGCAACCTCATTTAAGATAGAGGGGAGGCTAAAGGATGTTGCTTACGTGAAGAATGTCGTGGCAGCTTACAGCCAGCGGCTTGATGCACTCATCGCCAAATATCCGACGGAATACTGCCGCGCTTCACGCGGTCATTGTACCTATTCGTTTACTCCTAATCTGAAGAAGACATTCAATCGCGGGTTCACCACCTATTTCCTCCATGGCAGACAGCCTGGCATCTTCTCGCCAGACACCCCTAAGGCGATGGGCGAGTTCGTGGGCACTGTGAAGGAAATACGCCACGACTCGTTCAATGTGGCCGGTACGGCAGTCTTTGCCAATGGCGACGGACTCTGTTTCATCAACGACGACCATGAACTGGAGGGCTTTCGTGTGAACAGAGCCGTGGGCAACCGGCTCTATCCGCAGCAGATGCCCCGTCATCTGCGACGTGGCATGTCGCTTTATCGTAATCATGATATGGAGTTTGAACGTCTGCTGGCCCGGCAGAGTGGTGTGCGCAAGATTGCTCTGCGAATGACGCTTACTGCGACGGCCGACGGCTTTTCGCTGGCGGCCGACGGTCAGACTGTAGCTGTAGCCTGTGAGCACCAGGTGGCAGAAAAACCACAGCGTGAGAATATCGTACGCCAGCTGTCGAAACTTGGTGGTACACCGTATGAGTGTAGTGGAGTGGAAATGGCTGATGACTTTAACTTCTTCATCCCCAGCAGTCTGCTCGCTGACCTTCGCCGGCAATTAGCGGAAAAGCTGATGGCTGCTGCTGTGCAGAACAGACCGTCCCCGTCATACGGGCAGCGGAAGCTTTCTTATGCTCCGGCCCCGTCTGTGGCCGGGCATGACTATCTTTTGAATATTGCCAACCAGTTGGCACAGCGTTTTTACGGAGCAGACGAGCTGACAGCCTTTGAACTGAAGGGAGGAAAAGGTCCGCTGATGCAGTGTCGGCATTGTCTGCGTTATGCATTGGGGGCTTGTACCAAGTATAAAACCCAGTCGGCAGGGCGGCGTGATGGTGTGTTGCGTAATGGCCTGCAGTGGAAGGAACCTCTTTTCTTGCGCATGGCCGATGGACACCGGTTTCGCTTGGAGTTCGACTGTAAACATTGTCAGATGAATGTCTATGCGGCTGAGTAAGAGTATATTTCTGTTGATGGCTGCTTGTCTGTTGTGTGGCTGCTACAACCGCGGACAGCAGACGCCTGATGCTTGGGATCTGACTAAGCAGCAGCTTGACTCCATTTCTTTCTCAACGACGCACCACTATACTCAGAACTATAATTTTGTGGTGACGGCTCGGCAGCTGCCGTTGGCCGATGCGCTTCCGGAGATGGCCTTCGATACTCTTTATGTTGTTAGTGGCGAGCGCATTGTTGTGGCCGACATAGAGACGGTTCCTTCGGACACCATTGATTCTATTTGGGTCAAGGTGGCACGCGACCAGATCACCATGGGGTGGATTCGCGAGAGCGAACTGTTGCAGGGTGTGTCGCCAGACGACCCTATCTCGCAGTTCATCGACGTGTTCTCTAATACTCATCTGCTGGTATTCCTCGCATTATGCGTGCTCGCCGGTGGTGCCTATGCCATGCGCAGACTATTACGCCAGAAGGCATATATAGTCCACTTCAACGATATAGATTCGTTCTATCCAACGTTATTGTGCCTGCTGATAGCCGCTTCGGCAGCACTATACGCTTCCATCCAGATGTTTGGTGCGGAGTCGTGGCGGCACTATTATTTCCATCCGTCGCTCAACCCGTTTGCCCTGCCCATTCATCTGGGACTGTTTGTCGCTTCTGTGTGGGCGATTATCATTGTGGGAGTAGCGGCTGTCGACGATGTGCGTCGGACTCTTTCCTCGGGCGATGCCGTATTGTATGTCGCAGGCCTGGTTTCTGTCTGTGCCGTCAATTATGTGGTGTTCAGCGTGACCACCTTATATTATATAGGCTATTTGCTGCTGCTGGCCTATATAGTCTTTGCTATCCGCTGTTACAAGAAGCAGCCCCACAGCCGCTATTATTGTGGCAGCTGCGGGGCAAAACTGGCGGAGAAAGGGAAATGTCCGCATTGCGGTGCCTTGAATGTGTAACCGCACGAGGATACCCCTCTCTCTTAATCGGCACTTGTGGAGAGGCTCTTCTTCACCTTGTCCACATACGCATCGATACTGGCTACGGCAACGATGTTGACCACATCGCGTACGGAGGCGCCGAAGTCGATGAAGTGGATGGGCTTGTTCAGACCCATCTGTATGGGGCCGATGATTTCTACGTCAGCATCGAGCATCTGCAGCATCTTGTATGATGAGCGTGCCGAGGTAAGGTTGGGGAAGACAAGCGTGTTGACATCCTTTCCGTATAGGCGTGTGAAAGGATATTGCTCGTCGCGCAGCTCGCGGTCCAGTGCAAATCCTATTTGCATCTCGCCGTCAATAGGCAGGTCAGGATAATTCTCCTGCATGTATTCTACGGCTCGTTTCACTTTCTTGGCGCCGTCGTTCTGATTACTGCCGAAATTAGAGTGACTGATCATGGAAATAACAGGCTTCTCATTGAAGAACTTCACTGATGTGGTAGCCAGTTTGGCAATGTCGATGAGCGTGTCGGTGTCGGGGTTCTCGTTGACCAGGGTGTCGGCAATGTACAGTGTTCCGCGGGCCGAGTTGATGATGTGCATGGCGCCGAAGTGCTTGTACTCAGACCGGATACCGATGACTTCGTTGACAACTTTGATGGTATTTGAATATTTGGTGTACAGACCAGTCAGGAAGGCGTCGGCTTCTCCTGTCTCCACCATCATCATGCCGAAATAGTTGCGCTCGAACATCTTGTCGTT
>AUXO018104733.1_pt1 | contig 10046 bp, 15 predicted proteins | sample 768731 | NCBI WGS metagenome assembly AUXO01 (sample SAMN02715735, study PRJNA202380) | gut metagenome | biome: sheep rumen | host: Ovis aries | place: New Zealand: Palmerston North | reverse complement strand
ATAAAAGAAGAGAATTTAACTAATTTAAGAGATTCTTTTAAATCTAATTTTTCTGCTATTTTTGATGATTTAGGAGAAACAGTAGTCCTTAAGCAAAGAGATGTATAGAATAAATTAAAAGAAGCTTTAAGTGGATTTAATATTGATCCAAGTGTTTTAAAAGAATTTGGTTTTGATATTAATAATATTAGAAATGGCCAAGATTTAGCAAACGTTTATGATCAATTAAAATCCTCTTTAGATGCTTATGTGCAATCATTAGAAGCATAGAAACAATCACTTTCTTCTGGCGAATTAGAGAATGCAAAGCGGGCACAAGAAGAATTAAATAATGCTATAGCGACCGCCGCGAAAGTGCAAGAGGAATCTGGTAGTAGCGCTGAAGGCTTATAGAAATAGATTGATTCATTACGTAAAACAATAGAAGATTTAGTTAATAAATATAATTAGCTTACAGGTCAAAAGATAAGATTTAATACTGATGAAATAAATAAAGGAAAATCAGCAATAGATGGAGCTATTACTTCATTAGATAATCTAAATAAAAAATAGCAAGTTTTAAGTAATGTGCAATCTGCCGTAACTCGTTGGATGGGATTTTATCAAGTATTAAATCTTACTAAACGAGCAGTTAAAGAAATGATAAGTCATATTACTGAATTAGATACAGTTATGACACAAATAGCGGTTGTTACTAATATGTCTCAAGATGATTTGTGGGGACAAATTGGACAATATAGTGAGATTGCACGCCAGTATGGTGTTGCTATTAAAGGTGTATATGAAGTATCTTAGATTTATTATCAACAAGGTTTAAACAAAGGCGATGTAATGAATCTAACTACTGAAACACTAAAAATGGCCCGTATTGCAGGTATTGATTATGCTACTGCGGCTGACTATATGACAACTGCTATTCGCGGTTTTAAATTAGAGATGACTGAAGCAGCACATGTAACTGATGTATTTAGTAACTTAGCTGCACATACTGCATCAGATACTGAAGAATTAGCAACTGCTATTAGTAAGACAGCATCTTCTGCAGAGGCTGTTGGCGCGAGTTTTGAAGCTACTTCAGCAATGATTGCTACTATGGTATCCGTTACTCGTGAATCTGCTACTAATATTGGTACTGCATTAAAGTCAGTTATTAGCCGTTATGGTGAAATGACTAGCGATCCAACTAAGTTAGTTGACTCTGAAGGCGAAGAAATGAGTCTTAACAGAGTTGATAAAGCTTTAAGAACAATTGGTATAACAATTTAGGATACTAATGGACAATTCCGTGATTTCGATGATGTTATTTTAGAGTTAGGTGATAAGTGGGATTCCCTAGATAAGAATGCTCAGCGCTATATTGCAACTATTATGGCTGGTAATAGACAACAGTCTCGTTTCCTAGCATTAGTAGGCAATGTAGATGAATATCGCCGTGCACTTGAATTAGCAAATAACTCTGAAGACACTGGTGAATTATAGACTTTAAAAACATTAGATTCTATTGATGCCAAGATGGAACGAATGAAAGTAACAATTCAAGAGTTCTATACTAGTTCTGGTATTTAGGATTTATATAAAGGTATTTTAGATACTATTACTAATGTAATTAGTGCAGCAAATGATCTACCAAAAGCATTTGGCAATATACCTGTTACTGCTATCGCAATTGGAGCATAGCTTATTGCTACTGCTAAAAATGCAATAACTTTAATTATTGAATTTATTAAAACTAAAATAGTTGGTATTCAAAATGCAGTAGATACACAATTAAATAGTATTGCACAAAATAGTTATACATAGGGGCATACGGCTGGAGTAAATTGGATGAAAGGATTTGAAGATGGAAAAAATAGTATTCCATTGAACGCTTCATAGAATTCTGTCGTTCCAACCTCTGCAAGCGGAAAAGTAGGAAAAGTATTGTTATCATAGGGAGGACGTTTGCTTTCTGCAGCTGCTTCTACAGTTTTTTCTACTATTGGTAGCGGTTACTCTATCTCTGCAATGAATTAGTATGGTTCTAGTAAGTCACCAGATGAAGATCGAAGCGCATCTGGAAAAATGTGGACTAGTGCTGCGCTAAATGGAGCTGGTGGTGCTATTTCTGGTGCTTCTACGGGCGCGATGATCGGGAGTGCAATACCAATACCTGGTGCAACTATTGCTGGCACGATTATTGGCGCAATTGTAGGTGGATTTAGTTAGGCAGCTCCATCAATTGCTTCTGCTGTTTCAATGGGAAGCGTTGATTTAGCTCGCAAGTTAGAATTAGCAGAAAAACGGTCGGCTGCTGATAATTAGGCACTAACATTAGCGAAAGGTGAAGAAAACGATTTATCTTCTGCATATAATAAATTAAAAGATTTGGAATCTGCTGCATATGATTCAGCAGAAGCGATGTCTGAATATCATGAATATATGAATCAATTGGCAGATAGTTATCCTTATTTAGTAGATGAAATGACTTTAACTGGAGATAAAATTATTCAAGTCACAACATTGGAAAATGAGTTAGCTGATGCTAGATTAAGAACTGCTTAGGCGACAATTACTGCAAAAGAATCTGAATTAGGAACGCTTCAGGCTCAAGAGGATGTATTTAATGAAGCAGAAAAATATTTAAATTTAATATATACTTCTGGCAGCAATAGTTCATTAACTTAGTATGTAACAGATATGAAGAGCCATATGAACCTTGGAACTGTCTTAGGAGATAGTACAACATAGCTAAAATCAATTGAAAATGAAAAAGAATTTTTAGTGAGATTTTATGATAAATAGCACGTTAATGGACGTATAGGTACATATGATAAACAATGGAACTTATAGAAAGGTTTATCATATGAGACGCTTTTTGACACGAATGCTGACAAAATTATGGAATATGTCTAGGATAAGTTAAATGCTGGCATAACGAAATATGCAGATTCAAGTGCAAAAGGTAATTTAAAAGAGGCATTAAAAGGGATCACTGATGCTAATAAAGAATTAAATTTAAGTGAAATTACTTCAAATTCTGAGATAAAATCAATTGATGATATTGATAAATTATCTGGTCAAGCTTTAGTAGATGCAGTTGTTAGTGCTAAAGCATGGGTAGCTGATAATTTAGAAAAAACAGCGAATGATATTGAGTCTTTTGAGCAAATAGCTTTTGATGCCAAAGTTGAACAGTAGGTATTAAAAGATGCCACAAATGCAAAGAAAAATTTAGGTAATTATACACAATTATTTACTTCTTTAAGTTAGCAATTATTTGATAGTTAGCAAGATGTTACTTCAGAATATAATTAGGCACAAATTGATCAGTTAGAATAGTGGATATTAGGTCATGAGTAGTTAGCTAAAGAATTATTAAATTTTGATTTAAATACATTAAAAAATAGTGATATAAAAACAATTGCGGCTGCAACCGGTATTGAGAATAATGAAGATAATGAGTTTATTTTAAAAGCCTTATCAGATAAATATGTATCAATAACTAATACCGCGAGAACAAATTTTGAAAAAACTTTACAAAATAGTATTTTTAAAACTGGTACTAAAGGCAATGAAGTTCAATTTGATGAGAGCCAGGTTAAATTTTTTACAGATTTAACCGATGGTAAAGAAAACGACATTCCTCCAGTATTATTCAATACCTTATAGAGCCAATTATCTAATTATAAATAGCTTCGTGATAAAGGCTATACAATTGCTGCAAATAATTATTTATCAGGCTTAAAAGAATTATATACTAATATAGGACAAATATAGGACCAAGATACTTTATCTCAGGTCGTGCCTATACTTCAATCTTTAGATTTAGATGATATTAGTTCTTTAGATATTGCTATAACTTCATTTACTAATTTAGGTTTAACTGACATAGCTACTGTATTAACTACAGTAAGAGATAATATTTCTACTAATATTAGTTTATCTATTTCTTCTATGCTAGCAGAAGCTTCAAACGTTGCAAAAGAAGTTGAAGTAATAGTAAATCAAGTAGGAAAAGGAATGGAATATTCTTCCGCTTTAGAAGAAGCATAGAAAATTATTGATAAATCGAATAAGAAATAGCGTAATGCCGGGGAGCTAGTCAAATTAGATGAAGATTCTAAAAAATATGTATTAACGAAAGAAGCTTTAAATGAAAGTTATGATTAGGCTGTTGCAGAAAATGATTAGAAAATTACTGAATTAACCAATAGATTAGATATTATTAAAGTCAGCGCAGATCAGATTAAAGATATTAATGATTCTCAAAATATTAATTTTAAACCAGAAGATTTTGCTGGAATTAATTGGGAACAAATTACTGGTTTATCAAAAGATGACGATGGATATTAGCAAGCAATTAATAGTTATGTTAATAAATTTGCTAAGGATATATAGACTTTACGTATATAGTTTGAAACTGGTATTAAAGATGGAACTATTGATTAGTCAACAAAATGGGAAGATTATGTTGATAATTGGATAAACTAGGAAACAACTTCCGCAACTGACGCTGAGTGGTTAAAAACTTATTTAGATAATTTGCCTTATGCAGCAATTTTAAATATGGATTTTTCTGCAATTGCAGGCGGAACATATAATAGTTCAGCTAAAGAAAATTTTGCGGCATATATTCATCAATTAAATAGTGATTTAGACGGACGAGTAAATGAACTTTGGGATTATTTATTAGAAGGTAAATATAAAGACTTTGAAGAAGCTACTGGTGTATAGATAACAGATAAAGATCAAAGAGAAGGTATAAAATCTGAAGTTGCATAGTATATTACTGCATTAAACGAATTAACTGATAATACTATTGAAGAATTTAGTGAAAGCACATAGAAATTATTAAGTGAAAATGGTTATAATGTTACAAAAAAGTCAGAGTTAGACCCTAGTATTATAACTAGTCTAATAAATAGTTTTAATCATAAAATTAATACTTTTTTAGAAGACGGTTTAATAACTATACAAGATTATAATGATGTACTTGCAACATTAGCAAATAAAGCTCATTCTAAAGATACAAAAGCATTAAAAGCTTTAGAAATAGCTAAAGATGGCTTTACTATAGATGAATTAGAATCTTTTGCAAATCAGTTCCACATTAGTCTTTCTAACTTTATTAATGATTCTAATGAACTTGTGGGGCCATTAGCTGATGCATTTACTTATGATGCTCAAAAAGAGAGTTATGTTCCATTGGCAGAAGCATCAGGAGAATAGATTTTTCAAGCCTTAGAATAGGCTTTTGGTATTTCTTTAAAAGGATTTACCGATGCCGCAACAGAAACAATTGACAAACAAATTGCTTAGAGAGCTAAAAATAACCAAGGCAAACAAATCGCTTCCTAGCTTAAGAATCTTTCTTCTGCTAATGTTGGTGATGAAGTTAATGTTAGTTCACTGACAGAAGAGATGCAAGCTGCAATTGGCGCGACAAATGGAACTTTAACTATTATGTCTGAATATGAGCGTGATAATATTTTATTGCTATTAGACACTTATATTAAAGGATATGAAGGTTAGGGTAAAGAAGCTTTATTAGATACTTATAATGCTATAAAAAAGACTATTTAGTCTAATAAAATTTCTTATTCTGAAGGTTATAACACTTTACATTAGACTCATCTAAAAAATGACGACTTCGAGAAATATCTATCATCTATTGGTATTGATAATCCTTCAGAAGATTTTATCTAGTCATTTGCCAAAATTCGAGGTTATGCTTTTAATAGATATACGCAAGAATGGGAAGCAACAACGCATACGTTAGAAATGAAAGAGCGTGATCTTAAAAATGCAGCAGATAGAGGGGCTAATAAGGAAGAATTAGCTGCAATTGAAACTTTTTATGCTAATTTGGAAGATGATTTAGATGATACATTAGGTTAGCATAATGCTCTTAATACAATTCTTTAGAATTATACTTCTGCTTCTAATGAAGCTGTTGCGGATTTAAAAACACAATTTGCGTCATATGATATTAATTGGGAAGATTATATTGTTGATGAGGGGGCAACATCAAGAATTGATGTTGTAGGATTAGTTACAAAATTAAAACAAAACAATTATGAATTGTCTGATGCTGAAAAAGCAGCATTAATGGAAATCACTGATACATATTCCTCCAATATTTAGAATGCAATTTCTTTATTATCTCAAGGCACGACTAGCTTAACTGATATGTAGAATTTTGCTGATTCTTATAAAGCTATAGTTAAAGAAGACGTATCTGTTAATGATTTATTTGATTATCAATCATTATAGGGCGCCTTTACTCTTAATAATGAGTATTTAAATAAATATATTTAGGCTAATGCTGAAAAATTGGGTTTAGTTGGTAAAGAATTAACATAGTATGTTAATGATATGACTACGAAAGTTTTAGCTTAGAATATAGATATTGATAGTTTCTTAGAAGCTGATAATATGGATGGATAGGCTGCAAATCAATTAAAGTCCGCTTTATCTGATCTTAGAACTTCTATGCAAATGCAATTAAGAGATTCTACGACAAATTATATACATGAAGCTCGTGCTGAATATGATGTTTTAAAAAGTGAAGGTAAAATTGCTGAAAATACAACTAAAGCTAGTTGGGCTAGGGAACGTGCTAGGGAAATGGCTGAAGAAGCCGCTAAACAAAATAATGAAAATTGGTCTGTTATATTAGAAAAGAGTGATGACCAAATTTTATAGGCACTAGCAAATGGCGGAGACGATGCAGTAAAAATTGCATCTGCAATTGCAAAATTATATGGCAAAGAATTATCCGCTGAAGAGATGCAAAAATATTATGCCCCACTTGCCGAAAAATATTCTTCCATGGCATCTAAACTTGCAGAATTAACTGTTGGATAGTATGTTGCGGAAGGAGAAATGCGTGGCATTTTAGAAAAAGCAGGCGTTGTAGATGAAACAACTGGGCTAGTAACTTCTGTTAAAAATATGGCAAAAGCCTATAAAGATATTTATGATAACATGAAAGGCGCTGCTGGCAGAACGCAAAAACAATTGAATAGTGTTTATGCTTCTTATTTAACTTCTTCTAAAAAATCTGAGATAGATGCTATTTCCACTCTTAATGATGCAATGGGTATGACATATGAAGCATTAGGAGAGCTATTAGGTGATTATGGTAAGAGCTTAGAAACGTTCGCTAATAATTTAAATCTATATGGATTAGAAGATATCGGCGGCGATCAGGTTCGTATTAATGATTTCAGAGCTTTCGCTTCTGGAGTAGGGTTAACTGATAGTCATAGCGAGGCTTATATCAGTGCATTTAAAGCTTATAATGATTCATTAATTGCATTAGATAATAGCACTAGAAATGCTATTACAGAAGAAGTTCAAGCTATTGCTTCTGCAAATCCAGGAGAGCGAGTAAATTTAACCACTTATTGGACTAGTTTAGATAAAGAAGCGTAGGCATCCATTAATAATAGCTTATTGAATTATGGTGGATTAATAACTGACGGTATTTTACGTATTTCTGAACAAGCGGATATTAAGGGTATTATTGATGCTATTTTATCTTAGGATAACTTAAAAGATAATTTATTACCTGATTAGATTGCGGCCTTATATGATACGCTTGATGCTACTCTTACTGGGATGATTGATTCTGTTCGTTCTGCGGCGGAAGGTACAATTTCTGGTGAAGATTTTGCAAAATTACATAATTGGGCATAGCAAAGCTATAATATAGATATAGGCTAGGGAGTAAAAACTGCTGAAGGCTATCAGATGAATGAAGATGCTTTATTTGCTCTATATAATAGTGTAAGTAAAGTTGATTCTATGTTAGCTAAATCAATGATTCCTGATTTATCAAAAGTTTCTAGTTAGTATAAAACCTTACCTGACTTATTAAAGGCATATGCCAGCGCAACTAACGAAGCGAAGAAATCTTTATTAAAAGCAGCTATATCTTCTTAGTTACGTAATCCAGATAATTATAATATAATGGGTGGCGAATTACCAACCACATGGTAGATTGCTGAAAACTTCTATGGCGATGCAAAAAAAGCATAGACTGTAACTAATTAGATGATAAATAAAGGCTAGGTAGGCATATCTGACTTTTCTTCATTAATGCAATTGATTATGAGCGGTGATAATGCTGCAGATAGATAGTAGGCATTAGAATGGATGCAGTCTGCGCCTGATTTCTTTGTTGAAACCTCTGATGGCTTAATGGTTGATACCGCTAAAATGGGTATTAAGAATTTAAAAGAATTAAATAGAATGTGGATAGAAGCTGCAGAGGTATTACAACAGAATGGATCTGAAGAGTAGAAAGTTTATAATTTATTATATTATGGTTCTGAATCTTTATAGAATGCTGATATAATAGATGACGAAGGTAATATTAGTGCTCAGAAAATTAAGGAAATTGCAGATGCTAAAACCAAATAGGGTGAAAACGTTAAGAATTTATTAGATAATATTAAAATAAATAATGAGAATTTATATACATATTTAGATGATTCGCATCTTAATGATCAATTCACAAAAGATATGCGTGATAAATTACTAACAACTTTAGCTAATACTAACTGGGACTTTGAAAATTTTGATGATGAAACTCTTAAAATGTTTAAAGATGCTGGTTTAAAAGGAACAGTTAAAATTGATGGTGAATCGGGGCAAATTACTTTTGAATATAATCAAGATGCTACAACAGTTTAGAAAGTATATACTTATGGTGGAACTACATTTAAAGATGCTAATGAGTATTTAGAATTTTTAGCGCTAACTGAGAAAGATGGCTTTACAGAAAAATCTATTGGAAGTGGAGAAAATAAACAAGTTACGGGTGGTACTTACAAAGTTAATGATGAAATTGAAGTTGAAATTGACATTATGTCTGGAAGTTTAAGCTATTCTTTTACTACTAGCGATGGAAAAAAGGTTACTTCTACTACTGAAAAAGGTATTTAGCAAGCTATTGCTGATTTAGTCTCCACTTTATCAGATACTACTATAGAAAATGATGATGAAGTTACTTATACTGTGGAACAAAATAACGTAAGAACGATTGTTAAGTATTCTTCTGACGGGAAGCCTGAAATTGAATCCTCGCCAATAGAGGGGAATATAACTGAACAAGATGCGCGTACAATATAGGAAATTAGAACTACAGTTAAGTAGGCTAATGAAAATCGAAAAGCAGAAGAAGTAGATTCAGAAACTTCAATTTATGAGTAGAAAATAATAAAAGAAGTATCTGTAACAGGGGATTTAGCTAAGCTAGATTAGCTAGCTTTAATAGCTAAAAATCCAGATATTAATATTAGGATAACTGAAGGTGGCGCGGCAAAGACATTAAATGATCGACCTATAATTAAAAACCAGAATAGATCAATTACTACAGTTGCTACAACTACACTTAGTTCTAATGAGTTTCTTGATGAATTGCCAGCAGGCTCTGCAGACTGGGTAATTAATGTTACTCCAGTTATAAAAGATGAAAATGGTAATCCTATGGAATTAAGCGAGGAAGGGTTACGTGCAAAAGTTAAAAAGATGCTTGATGATTCACAAGCAAAATCTGCAGAAGAACTAATTGAATATGACGCTAAAATAGGATGTAATATGATTATTGAAGGCGCCACTGTTGATGAGAATTCTTCTGTAGATTTGCAACAACTAATTGAGGAGTTCGTTGCGCGTGCAGAAGCATTACATTTCATATAGGACGCTTATTATAAACTTAAGCTAGGTGCAGATGGCACCGCATTAGATGATCTTAATAGTAAACTAAGTTCTGCTTAGACTAATATTGATACAATTAATAGCACTCCAGTTGATGTAAAAGCTGAGTTTAACGGGGTTAATGCTGCATATAGTGCTCTTGGTCGAGTCGCTAAAAAAATTGATGAAATAGGTAGTAAAAATATTTCAGTTAGTGTTCAAACTACTGTATCTGAAGGCGGCCCCCAAAAGGCCAAAGGCAATGTAGCTCTTGCGGCAGGAACTCAATCAACACTAATGGGCGAACTTGGCCCAGAATTATGGGTCTCTGGCGGCCATTATTATATTGCCGGCCGCAATGG
>AUXO017807146.1_pt1 | contig 10046 bp, 8 predicted proteins | sample 768731 | NCBI WGS metagenome assembly AUXO01 (sample SAMN02715735, study PRJNA202380) | gut metagenome | biome: sheep rumen | host: Ovis aries | place: New Zealand: Palmerston North | reverse complement strand
TATCATCAGAAAGATAAATATTCTGTGGAACATACCCTATCTGTTTTTGCCAGCCGCGAATATTTTCCCGGATATTTTTTCCATCGACCGTTATCTCTCCGTCGGATGGCTCAAGAAGTCCCATTATAATGTCGGCAAGAGTCGTTTTGCCTGCACCTGAAGGACCAACTAAGCCAACAGCAGAACCTTTCATAATTGAAAAATCTACATTGTTCAGTATTTGAGGGGCATCCTTTTCATATGAAAAACTGAGATTGTTAATAGATATTTTGGTTTCAAATGGTATTGGATTAGTTTTTAAACTCTCACTATCAGAATCATTTTTCTCAATCTTTTCCAATTCTATTAATGCTTTATAAACTTCATCAACAGCCGGTTTAAAAAAAAGCAAATCAGTTATATATGTATTTACTTTGCCAATTGACGGCAACAATCTGAAAGCCGCAACAGAAAATACAGCCAACTTTGGTATTAGTACTGTTAAATCCTTATCAGCTATTATTTCAAATATAATTATTGACATGACTCCAACAATACATATTGTTTCTGCAAATAATCTGGGAAGTTGCAATATAAGCTGCTGTTTTTTACAGTTATTTGACAAATCTTTGCGTGAGTTTGTAACTTTTTCTTTAAAATAGCTTTCTCTTCCAAGCAATTTTAATTCCTTTATTCCTCCAAATGCCTGTAATATCCATTTTTCCATTTGCCCTCTGCTTTCAAGATCTCTTTTTCCAAGTTTTTTAGTTGTTTTTTTTGATAGCACTAAAAAAGTACCACATGAGACACCCAGCAGTACAAAAAGATACAGACTCATCAGCAGATCGGTATAGAACAAAAAAATAGCCAATATCAAGCAAATAATTCCTTCAGCAGCCAACTGTAGCATCGCCTTTATCATAAAAAAAGCCGATTCGGAATCATAACGAACAGTCCTCTCTATGTCAGCCATATTTTTTTTTAAATGAAATGAATAATCCGCATAAATATATGCATTCATCATTCTTTCAGACAGTCGAGCGATTCCATTATATACAAATCTAAAAATAGCGTAATACATTAGTACCAGAAAAACATTCTTGGCTATGTATATAATAATCAGAGCAATCGCCATGCCGGAAATTGCAGCATCATCCTGTATACCATTATCCATAATCATATTGATCAACGGCAAAACAAGAGACACCCCTACCATTTCTAATAACCCTCCTACAAGCATTAAAAACAGCAGAACTACAATTTTCCATTTTTCATTTTGGGTTAGTATTAAACGTATTTTTCTATTTGTTTCTTTCATACTATCAAATCATTAATCCAATATTATATCGCAAATAATCACGATTTTATCTGAACGCAATCAATTATTTTTTTGATTTTTTTTGCAGATTTCTTCCAACTATACTTTTTCAATACTTTACTATTATCTTCAATTGGAGCACGCATTATTTCATCGATATTAATGTTTTCGTAATCATACGGATCTATATACCAAACTGAGTCACCATATATTTCAGGTAAACATGTAGCATTTGATACAATACATTTACTCCCTGTTGACATAGCTTCAAGTGGTGGCATTCCAAATCCCTCATAAAAAGAAGGCTGAATAAAAGCTTTACAATGTTTCATCAAAGACTTTACCTGTTCATCACTTATATATCCTGTAAAATAAAGATTATCTATTTTATCGTATCCCAAATAATTTTCTTGAGAACTCCATTTTCGACTTCCAGCAACAACAAATGAATAATTTGGATTTTGTTTTGCAGCTTCAGCAATCCATTTAAAATTTTTGTGATAATGTTGAGTTCCTAATGAAAAACAATATTTTCCCTCTTTAAGATTAAGTTCAGATATTATAGAATCATCCTCTTGAATACGATTAAAATGTTGCCAACCAGGATAAATTACTTTTATTTTTTTTAACGGAATCTTATAATAATTTGCAATATCATTCTTAGCATGTTCACTTACAGTGATAACTATATTAGATCTCTTCAAATTAATGAACGCTCTAAACATGTAATAATAACGTTCAATTTTTTTTCTAAACGTATCACAATTTTGTATTATTTTTTCGGTTATACAGTCATGAATTGCAACTATGTTTCCACCTAATAATGGTAGCTTTAATGCAAGATCTAAAATCAGTCCATCCCTTTGTTTTACATAATTTCTAAATCGGAGAGAATTCCAAAATTTACGCTTATTTGGATCGTAAAGATTAGAATCAATCTTCTCAACTATAATATTATTAAATAATAGTTCTCGTTGTGATTGCTGTGGGATAAGCACTATAATACTATTCGGAGCAACAATCTTATCAAGTTCCAGCAATATTTCATATGTATAGCGTTCCACACCATATATTTCACTATTAGTAAGACCTACCCCATTAACAAATATTTTTTTCATATGTTTTTTCCTCTGTAATGTCAAACTTATAAACAGATATTTATAATAATTCCATCATTGGTTTCCACAACATCTAACATTATAAACTTTAGATTTTATTTATCTTTTTACTAATTTTATTTTTTGTTAAATATATTATTCCCTTGATACCTTCTTGTTCTATTACACTTTGATAATCTGCAATATTATGTCCAACTTTATATCCAAATAATTTACTATATTTTCTTACTAACTCAATATGTCTTATTTCGTTTTTTGTTTTCCACGAAGCCGCAAAATGATGAACAGTATAAGTTTTTTTTGTAGGTTTTTCAACGCCTGTCTCATAAGACTTAGCAGTAAAATAATACCATGGATATAATTTTAAATGTATTTTGTTTTTTTTTCTGACTTTATCCATTATCTGAGGCAAAGGCATTTGATCAAAACTGCCATCAGGTTTTATAAAAGTCCTATCCTTATACCATTCCAAACATTTTCCAATAAAATCATTTTCTTTCTCTGCTCCAAAGCACCCAGCTTCTATCCAATTTGAGTCCGGGCGTTCCCTAGCGAACATATATGGACAACAGATAAGATCATTAAAGGATTTTAACACTTCAACATCCATATCCAGGTATATGCCACCATAATTATATACAGCAAAAAGACGGATGTAATCAGCTGCAAAAGCATATTTTTTATTATCAAAAGCTTCTGATACCCACAAACTCTTTTCCTTGGGAAATTTTGAAAAATCCCATTTTACGAATTGATAATCTTTGAGCTTTTCCTTCCATCCATGCATATATTTCTTAAAATTTTTTGGTACCGGATCATTTGAAAGCCAACAGTAATGAATAATTTTGGGAATCATATTTTCCCCTTTCATTGTATATAATAATTTTATATTCTTTGGTGGCTATTATAATCTCTAAACCCATTATAAAAACCACTTAACTCTATTGATGAGTTTTTTTTACGTAATATACATTTTCCAACCATTTTAATTAGTTGTTCAGCTAACGGAATACTAACACAAACAGCATGCTTTAAACAAATCTGTTTTTTGTACATAGCTCCAATTCCATAAGAATAATTGTACGTTTTTCTTTGCACTGTAGTATTATTTATAGAAAAAGAAGCTTTACTATGAGGATGTTCTGCCTTTATGTTTTTATAGTGAAGGATTTTATATCCACACCAATATGCCCTTAATAGAAAATCAGTTTCTTCACCTGCGCCATATTGCGCTCCAACTCCAAATTTTTCATCAAACCCCCCAATTCTTTTTATAACATTTATGGGAAATGTTATCACTGGTGATGGACAATACCTTATTATTTGCCTTACCGTTAGTTCCCTATCGTTCGGTAAATTTTTATAATTAATAAACTCTTTCTTCCTTTTTGCATCCCACATATATCCGGAAATAATAATATTTTTGTTATTTAAATAATACTTTGACAATTTTTCTAAATAATCATCCATATAATAAGCATCGTCATCAATTAGACAGACATAATCACCAGATGATAACCTTATAGCTTCATTTCTGGCCTTTGAAAGCCCTTGAAACTTAACATGTTTATAGATTATTCGACGATCATTTATTTCTTTTACGAATTTTTCAGTTTCATCTCCAATGCTTTGATCAATAATGATAATTTCAAAGTCTTTATACATTTGATTAAAAAGAGAGTCCAAGCACCATTCCAATTCATTTTTTCTATTTAAAGTCCCAATAATAAATGAAAATTTCATTTTTTAATTAAAATTTTTAATACATTGTAGTGTTAATTACCCCGATATCAATGCACCAAAATTTGTCAATTCTCCTTTGTTATTTTTTTCTACCCAATTATATTTGTATGATAACTGAAAAACGAATGTATTCTTACGCATTTTATTAATTTTATTAATATTTGCCTTTTTATTTCTAAATTCACCTAAAAAATCAAAAGAATGAAAATTATTATTAGGTACCGAATCTATTAAATGCTTAATAATTGGGATTTCTTCATAACCAATCGCAATTATGCAATCTGTCATCAAATACGCAATTGGTGTGATTTCGTTTTTCCAATATTCTTTTAAAAAATCATAGCAGAAACTAATTAACGGGTTTTGAGCTCCAGCCCCTAACATACATACTGACCAAAGATCTCTTGTTACTACCCATTTTCTTCGATTCCCTTGTTTAATACTAAAAAAAGATAAATCATCAATTTGGGTGGGAAGGATATCTGATACGAAAAAAGTACTATCCAACCATATTCCACCATATTCTTTTAACAACGCAAGTCTCAAAAAATCAGAAAAGACAGCAATATTCATCTGTTTATTTGCGAATTTTTTTTCAATATATGGTGGAATTCTAACGTATTTTTTGTAATTATTCGCATCCAGAACATATACAGGATGTTGCCTTGTTTTTTTATCTAAACTATCCAATGTTACATTTACAGGATAGGGAGCATTTTCCCTACCTTGGTGCCAATATCTCCAAACGGGCGATAATTCTCCAATAGGCATGATTTCTTTAAAATTATAATCCTTATATTTTTCTATCACATTATAATATTTTTTTTTCAAATATTTTTTACATGCCTCATGCCTTGAATTATGTGTTTTTTCATATATTTTCCCCAAATGTAGTCTTCTTGCAATACCATCCATTAACGACCAGAAAAAGACTGTTGACCCATGATGTTTTGCTATTTTCCCCAACATTTTTAGGTTTTCTATTTCACGTTTAAGCAAATATATTGTCATTCATTATTCCTCTATTGCAACATTATCTTGATATAATAACATGTAAAGCTTATTTGCCTCTTTACCCCATACATAACTTAGTGCTTTTTCAATGCCATATTTTTGCAACTTTTCTTTTTCAGTTTTAGAATAGTTTAACGCAATTTGTATATTCTTTTCTAAATCAATAATATTATTAGAACAAAATAGTATTCCGGCTTTTCCCACTACTTCCGGAAGAGAAGCTGCATCTGAGCACACCACTAATGTACCTTGGCTCATAGCTTCAATTACGGGCAAACCAAAGCCTTCATATTTAGAAGGAAATACAAATAATGTGGCTCCATGATATATTTGAGGTAAATCGCATTCTTCAATAAAACCAATAAAATGAATTTTGTTTTCAACAGTCTTAGGAATTCGACCAAATACTTCTTCAAGTTTCCAACCCTGTCGACCTCCTAATACTAAGTCAGGCAGTGTATTATTTCTTTCAAGTAGTTCTTCATAGGCCTTTAATAATAACTGGATATTTTTTCTCGGCTCTATAGTTGACAAAGAAAATATATAATCTTTTGGCAATCCATACTTTTCTGATATGTTATGAGATAAAGGAGACTGAGTTCGAAACATCTCTGTTAACCCATCATACACCACTGGAACTTTTCTCTTTGGTATCTTATATTTTTTACATATACGTTTTTGTGAAAACTTAGAAACTGTCACTATTTTCCAACTTTTCTTTGTCGCAATCAAATATGTAAATCTATAATACCACTTCATCTTTACCGGAAGACTCTCCGGGCAATCCCAACATGTCAAATCATGAATTGCATTAATAATCCTTTGTTTTTTTAAAAGTACCGGACTTGTAAAACTTAAAAACAAATAATAATCTGCTTTAATTTTTTTCATTACACGATACAAACGCCATTGAATAAAAAGAAGTTTATTCGTCGCAGGTATTATTATATAAGCAACATTTTTTTGCTCAATTATTCTTTTAAACTCAACATGTGGCTCATTTTTAAATACTAATATATAGTTATTTTCAGGATGGTGACTAATTATCTCCTTGGAAATATTAATATTATATCTTTCTATCCCCGATAAATGATCAAATATTGGAGTTAAATCGATTGCTATTATCATTTACCTATTCCTCTTATATTTTATAGCAAGTCTAAATATTCTCATATCATTTATGAGATATCTCCTTATTAACCTTTTAGGATCCTGTAGCATTCTAAAGAACCACTCCAGTCCACAGTTAGACATCCATTTAGGTGCTCGTTTTATAATTCCTGCTTCAAAATCTAAACTCGCCCCCAATCCTAAACTTATTGGAACCCCCAACATATCTTTATTGTGAAAAATAAATAATTCTTGTTTTGGACATCCAAGAGCTACAATCAATATATGCGGCTTTGAATTTCTTATCATTTTTTGAATTTTATACATTTCCACTTTGTCTTGCTCAAATCCTTTTCGTGGAGAATAAGTTCCAACAATTTGTAATCCCGGGAAACGCATAATCAGGTTATCTGCCGCCTTTTTAGCCACTCCCTCTGCAGCGCCCAAAAAAAACATCCTATAACCCTTTTTTGCAGCTCTTTCGCAAAGTCGTGGAAACAAATCAGACCCACTTATTTTTTCCTTAATCGGAGTTCCATACCATCTGGAAATCCAAATGAGAGGTTGTCCATCAGCAAGAATTAAATCAGCATTTTTATAAGCTTCTACTAATTCGCCACCGTCTTCTAATTGAATAATATGGTCTACATTCGGGGTAACCACATAAGAATTTCTATTCTCTTTTATCAGTACATCAATCCTTTTGAGCACTTCCTTCATTGTCAAATTATCTATTTGGGTATTCATAAAATTTATACGAACCATTAGTGTATATCCCCTTCTAATTCGACCAATTCCAATCAAGTCTCTGTACATCATCTTCAGTTAATTCTTCACCAATCTGAACCTCGATAATATGTAATTCCGTAAGTGCTTTAATAGCATGCTTCATCCCAACAGGAATAATTACTACATCACCTCTTTGAACATTTCTTTTGTTTTTCTCAGTAATTATTAATCCACTACCTTCTACTATATTCCAAATCTCAGTCCTGAAATTATGATAATGATATGATATATGTTTTCCAGGCAATATTACAAGCTCTTTCACAAGAGTATTATTTTTGTCAACATGTTTAATATACTCTAAAACTTTGTATTCACCCCAATTACAACGTTCATACATTGGACGAGAATCTTCCACAAATGTTTTCAATTCCCTGCTTTTTTCCTTGCTTGACACAAGTATTCCATCTGGTGTAGCAGCAATAATACTGTCTTTAATGCCAAGAGCAATCAATGGTACACTTAATTCATTAACGATATGAGTGTTATCGCAATCACTTGTTGTCACATTTCCAGACGATTCTTCAGTCATAGCCTCAGTAAAGGTATTCCAAGTTCCTAAATCCTTCCACTGCCCTTTAAACCGTACTACATTAATATTTTTTTCTTTTTCCACAACGGCATAATCAAAACTTATTTTATCTAGTAAATGATAATTTTTATAAAGTTCTGCATAATCTTCAGTTCCGAACATTGTATCCATTATAGAAAGTAGATATGACATTTTAAACGCAAATACTCCTCCATTCCAAAGAGCTCCACATTCAATATACATTTTAGCTGTGTTTACATCCGGTTTTTCCTTGAATTCCTTTACCTTGCTTATCAAATCCTTTTTCTCAGGAATTATATAACCATATTTTTCACTGGGATATGTTGGTTCTATTCCCATCAAAGTAAGGTTTGCTGAATTTTCTTTTTCTGCTTCATCATAAATCAATTTCAAACACCCATAATAGTTTTCTTCTACATATGGATCCACAGGGCAAACAATTACCGTTTCATTCAAACCAACACCTTGTTTTTTTAAAAAAGCTATGGAAAGTGCAATTGCTGGAAAAGTATCTCTTCTAGTTGGTTCAATACTTATTTCTACATTCTCACCAAGCTGTGTTTTTATCTGAGAGATTTGGTTTTCACCAGTTGCTATCGTAATTTTTACTTTAGGATCTATTTTTTTAAGCATGCGATACATTCTTTGAGCCATTGACTCTTTTGTACCATCCTCTTTTGTAAAGACCTTTAGAAACTGTTTACTTCTAACATCGTTGCTTAAAGGCCATAGTCTTTTACCCGATCCACCACTTAATAGAATAATATTCATTTTACCTTTCAACTATTCCTTACTTATTCAAACATATAGTCATACCATTTAATTTTCTCATCATAACTAATTACTATTTGCAGTATTCTTTCTCTACATCCCATTCGCTCTAACCACAACCCCTATAGTCCGAAGTATTATCCTTATGTCCTCAAAAACACTCCATTCCTGAATATATTTCAGGTCAAGCGAAACGACTTCCTCAAAATCAGCGATATCATTCCTTCCGCTGACCTGCCATAGGCCTGTGATACCTGGTTTGATAGCTAGGCGGGATTTATGGTGGGCATTGTACTCATTCCATTCATCAACCGTCGGAGGACGTGTGCCCACAAGGCTCATTTCTCCCTTAAGGACATTAAAAAACTGCGGTAATTCATCAATCGAAAATTTTCTTATAAATCTTCCGATAGGAGTAATCCTCGGGTCGTCGGCCATCTTAAACATCGGGCCGTTCATTTCGTTCTGCTCCATCAGCTCAGCCTTGCGTTCCTCGGCATCGGCATACATGGAACGGAATTTATACATTTTAAAAACTTTGCCGTTCTTTCCCACGCGAAGTTGTGAGAAAAAAAGTGGTCCGGGAGACTGAAGCTTGATTATCGGTCCGATGATCAGCATCGCAATAAAAGTAATAAGTAGTCCAATCAGCGAACCGATAATGTCACCGGCTCTTTTAACTGCCTGCTGGAAAGGAGAGAAAGGCTGAATTGAAGATGTCAATACCAGCTGATCTGCAAAAGTTTCCACATGCAAATTCGGCATACCCTCATATGCCCTATCCAGATTGACATGACTTGTGATTCCCATCATCAGCATTTTCCGGATGATCTGTCTTTCCATCACAGCATCCGAAATGCTTAAAAGAACTTCACATTCTGAGTGGTTCTCAGCATAGTCATATAGCTTGTCAACATCGGTTATGAGCCGTTGATTGACAATTCCCGCGCCTTCCTTGTCCAGCCATGCAACGGCTGCGATACTGTATTGGTTTTTACCCCGGTCGATGAAGTATTTTATTTTTTCGACCGGGTTTTTTCCGTCAATCACCAGAATGATTTTCTCCCTACGGCTTTTAGACGATAATATCTTTCCCAGAATTCTTTTATATATCGTTCTGGCGCCGAAAATAATAATGATTCCGAAAACCCAGAAATAAATAAATGCGCCACGCGAAAAGTCGCCGCCGATCTGCATGAAATACTGAAAAAGCATCAGAAGCAGGAGAACCATAGACATATATTCAAGTGACATGTAGAACTCAGCGTGAAGACTTCTTTTCAGTATATTTCTATGAGGCGCAGTACCCAGTTGTATGAGAAGTATCATCGGGAGTAATGCAATTGCCATATCCTTGTAAATCCCATCAAACCCTGCATTGATCTGATGCAGTCTGACTAAACACGCTATCAGGTAGGCAAGCATTGTAAAAATGGTATCAACTATGAAAAAATCAAAGTGTTTCAGCCACTGATTTTTTGTTTTTACATGGTCAGTACCCATACTTCCTCCCCACATTATAAATCCGATAAAAAAGACATAGCTTCGCCATCCCGGTTTTTTTATTCTTTCCGGGTCAGGTAAAACTATGTCAGCCATACCGAATCTGCACGCGCGCTAGGCGACGATACAACGCTTACAGCGTCATGATATA
>AUXO013680591.1_pt1 | contig 10046 bp, 10 predicted proteins | sample 768731 | NCBI WGS metagenome assembly AUXO01 (sample SAMN02715735, study PRJNA202380) | gut metagenome | biome: sheep rumen | host: Ovis aries | place: New Zealand: Palmerston North | reverse complement strand
CCCCACCGCCGAAACGGATGCCGCCGAGCGGCCACGCCGCTTCGAGAGCCGACCGCCACGCCGGCCATTTGACCGTGGTGCCGACCCCTTTGCCGACCGGCCACGACGCAAGCGCGACGAGCAGAACAGCGACCATGAGCGCCGACCGCGGCGCAGCGATGACGCCGATGCGCGCCACAGCGAGGAATACGCACGGCACATGCTGCGCGACCGGCAACCCCGATTGGGTGCCGACAAAGAGGTGCCCATCGTCAAGGGTCGCCGCAAGAGCTGGAAGCGCAAAGACTTGGACGACAATACTTCCACCCCGCAGCAGTGACGCGCCCCGACAAAATCAACGAGTTCTTCAATAGCCGCGGATTCACCGTGGTGTGTGCCCTGATGCTGGCCATCGCAGCCGGTGTGAGTGTGACATTATCGCCTCCGCCAGTTCCCGATGCCGGCAGTGGCATCTTGTACTCGGCCCAATGGTCGGCCATCAAGCAGCCCACGTTGTCGGCCGCACTGAATGTGGTGTGCATCATCGGCATCGGGCTTCTCATGCTGGCACTGAACAAGGTGTTCAATTTTGTGCGCTCCTTCACGTTCATCTTCGCTTCGGTATTTTTCCTGCTCGAGATGTCCACCCCACTCACATGCAGCATTTTCAACACAGGCACCACTCTGTGCCTGATTCTCATGGGCGGCATCTTGCTGCTATTTTCATCCTATCAGGACAAGCACTCACAGCACAGCATTTTCCTGCTGACGGCGGTACTCACCACCTGCAGCATGTTCCAGTATGCGTTTTTGCTGCTGATTCCGGCATTTTGCTTCGGCTTCATGTATATGCGTGCCATGACCATCAAGGGTTTCTTGGCCATGCTGCTGGGACTGCTCACCCCGCTGTGGATAGTGATGGGGCTGGGCATTGCCCATTTGACCGATTTCAAGCCATTCGGCATCAACGCCATCTGGGAATCGCTCGACTTGGGGCAGGTGCGCATGCTGGTGGTGACGGCAGCCAGCGCCACCCTGCTCACCATTGTGCTCACCGCCATGAACATGCTCACCATCATGAACTACCGGCTGCAGCTGCGCGTGTACAACGCTTTCTTCGTGTTGATGAGCCTGCTGGCCATCATCGCCATGGCCATCGACTACAAGGACATGACCGCATTCCTGCCCATCTTGTTCCTGTGCCTGAGCGTTCAGGTGGCACACAGCTACACACTGAGCACGTTTTCTCACCGCTATTTATTCATCATTGCCCTGATAGCGCTGGCCATCGCCTCGTGTGTGGCCCAGTTGCTGCCAGTCTAATCAAGAACCACACCACCCATGATTCACATTGTTGCCGAAAGCCACATCCCCTATCTGCACGGCGTGCTGGAGCCGTGGGCTCATGTCACCTACGCACCCGTCATCGATGCCGCGACGGCTCACGATGCCGACGTGCTGCTGGTGCGCACACGCACCCACTGCGACGCGGCACTGCTGGCCGGTAGCCGGGTGCGCTTCATCGGCACCGCCACCATCGGCACCGACCACATCGACATGGATTATTGCCGGCTTCACGACATCACCGTGGCCAACGCTCCGGGATGCAACGCCCCTGCCGTGGCTCAATGGGTGCTGGCCGCTATCGGGCAATGGATGCGCCGGCACGACGAGGCGGATGCTCACCGCCTCACGCTGGGCGTGGTGGGTGTGGGACACGTGGGAAGCATCGTGGCACGCTGGGCACGGCAAGTAGGCTTCAACGTGCTGCTCAACGACCCGCCACGCGCATCACACTCACCTGGCCAGGCCGGGGCGTTCATCCCCCTGGCACAGCTTGCGACCCAAAGCCACATCATCACATTCCACACGCCGCTCACGATGAACGGCCCATATGCAACCTGGCATTTATGCAACGAGCATCTGCTTTCGGCCGCGGCACATTGCCGACTGATTGTGAATGCGGCACGCGGAGGCATTGCCATCGACCCGATGCTGGCACAGTGGCACGGCGATGTGGCTATCGACTGCTGGGAGAACGAGCCGCGGCTGAATATCGACTTGCTCAAAAAGGCATTGGTGGCCACCCCGCACATTGCCGGCTACTCGGCCCAGGGCAAAGCGCGCGCCACAGCCATGCTGCTGCAGGCCTTGAACACTCACTTTGGCTGGCAAGTGCCCCTGCCCGTCATCGACGCGCCCACTGCCGGCGCCGCGCATGTGACGCTCGACGGCATCATGGCCAGCTACGACATCATGGCCGACACCGAAGCCCTCAAAGCCGAGCCCACCCGCTTTGAGACCATGCGCAACACCTACCACCTACGAAACGAGGTGAGCGACTGATTCAAGGCAAACTTGTCACAATTCTAAACCGATGTGGCATCGACAGCGATGTCGCGGTCAATGCTCTGCTCAAGCGACAGCAAAGTCTCGGTGCGAGCCACTCCGGGAATATTCTGGATGTAATTGTTGATGAGGTGCATCAGGTGCGTATTATTGCGCGCGTACATCTTGATCAGCATGGTGTAACGGCCCGTGGTGCAATGACATTCCACCACCTCCGGAATTTTCTCAAGCTCGGGCAGCACGCTGTCGTACATCGAGCCGCGCTCCAGCATCAGCCCGATGAAATTGCACACGCCGTAACCCAGTGCGGCCGGGTCTACCCGATAGCCCGACCCGGTGATGACCTTGAGCTCAATCATGCGCTGGATGCGCTGGTGCACCGCCGCACGTGACACACCGCAAGCCAGCGCCACGTCCTTCGAGGGGATGCGGGCATTGTGCATGATGATTTCAAGGATTTTTTTGTCGAGCGAATCAATTTGTACCATGATTATTTTATTTATCGTTATGCAAAAGTACAAATTTCTTTTGAACAATACTACTATTTTTGGTAAATTTTCAATAAATAAACCTACCGAAAACAATAAATAAACCAATGCACGAAACGCCTGAAGTTCCGCCTTGCTACACGAGTGCTCTCTTACGCAACAAGCCGCATCAAGCACCGACGGCGCAAAGTGCTATTTTCTCAACACTTTGCGCCGTCAATATGATTTAAAAACCTTTAAGGAACTATTTTCTTGAGCGTGAGGCGCTGCAGGCGGCCTTTGCCGTCGGTGCGGGTGAGCACCACGCTGCGGTTGCCACGCTCCACCATGGTGAAGCGGTTGTCGGCATCAAGCAGAGCGCTGAAGTCGACATAGGCCACAGAGGCATCGGGGAAGGCGATGGTGAGCACGTCGCCATCTTCACTCCATCGTCCATAATTCTCGAGATAATCGGTTCGTTGCTCATCAACCTTGCGCACACAGAACACTGTGCTTTGGAATTGGAAGAAGTACTGGCCCTGATAGTCGGCCTGTGCCACACCGTCGATTTCAATACGCTCCACGTTCCAAGTGCCGAACCACGAGCCTATGTCGCCATTATTGTGTGTGCAGCCTGCGGCCAGCGTCACCAGTAGTACCATACCGAAGAGTTGTGTGAGATGTTTCATCATTTTCCAAGTGTGAAGTTTCCGTGATAAATAATTGACAGCAGGGCACCGGTGTTGTCGCCCATCATATTGCCGCGGTCGAGCGCAAACTGCGCCTTGGCCTCCAGGCCCGGCACGCGGGCAGGCTGGTAACGCGCCTCGACGAGCATCGACGTTTCGTGAACCCCTTCGGCGCGGGGGAAGAATGGTGTGCCCCAGGCCTTGCGGTAGGACACCATGGCCCGGTAGTGCCACTCGCTGCCCAAGTCGCCCTTGATTCCCACATGGACGGCACGCAGCAGGTTGTCGGTGTAGCGCAGGTAACCATCCTGGTTATAGATAGGCGCCTTGACCATGGGCGAGCCTATCGACTGGCCGCGGTTCTGATAGCCGTTGTAGGTGTAGTTGTTGTAATAATCGTCGGCACCGGTGGCTTGGTCGGTGAGCGGTGTACCCTCATGGTCGCGGGGAGCCCAGTGGATGGGGCCGCTCTGGTTGGTGAGGTCCAGGTATTCCACTACCACGCCACTCACCACCGACGGCTTGCCTGTGGTGAACTCCAGCCCCCACAGCCCGTCGAAACCATTGAGCTTGCCGATTCCCGAGCCGTCCTCCCAGGGGCTCTGATAGTAGGCACGCAGGCGGTTGCCGTTCCTGAAGCGGTAGGCACCGATGATGTCCCACGAGCCCACATGGTTGCCCTCCACAAAGTCGTCGCCCCGGTTTCCGCCTCCGCTGCCGGCAATGAGCGCGCGCCAAAACGCTTTAGCGTTGGTTGCCATCTCCAGGCGCGACTGCTCCACGCCCTTGTCGTAGCGCACCACAGTGCCGCCAAACTGGCATGCAGCCTGCCCGCCGATGGTGAAAACAAATGGCTTGGTGGGGTTGGTGCGGAAGTAGATGTTTTTATAGTTGTACCAGTAGCGTGTTGTCACAAAGCTGTTGAGGTAATGATAATGATTCTCAAGCCAGTGACCGTCGGCAAACTTGTAGTAACCAATCTGACCGGTGATTTGCACCCACCCCTTTGTAAAGGGGATATTCTGGAAATTGACAAAACCGACGGCAAACCCCGCTCCCGGGCGTGCATTGCCGCTCATCACCAGGTCGCCACTGGTCAGGTCGTTAAGCAGGAAGGGCGACTGCTGCTGTTTTTGTCCCAGCAAGAGGAACACGCCTCGATATTTTCCCTCGGCATAGGCTTGCTGCAGCCAAAAGCGGGCCGGGTGCTGCCGGTTGGCCACCATGCCGTCGGTAGCCGAATAGCGCAGGTAGTCGGTACCCGACGTGTAGCCGCCCCACACCTCGGCACCGAAACCATACGACAGGCGGCGCGTGGTGTCCATTGTGTGCCACAGTGCTGCTTGCACCAGCGCCGAGCGGGACTGCGTGAGCGTTCCGCCACGATTGGCCGCCATGTAATGCGGTGCGAAATCGCCACCGCCGGCATTGGCAGTGAACGATGCCTCATAATCGAGTTGCACCTGCGCCTGTGTGGCAAAAGCCGCAAGCAGGGCCAGTGCAGCAAAGCATCTTCTGAAGTATTTTCTCATATTATTCGTTATTCTTTTTATATGTTCGGATATGTCGGTTCTTTTTCTCGTCGGTGATTTCATCGATATTGAAGAAGATGCTGCTCTCCTCCACTTCGCCAAACTCATGATTGATTGCCGTGCCGCACATGCGCATGGTGGGCGACAGGCTCATGTAGGCATTGACCAGCGGCGGGATGTTGATGCCATGCTGCCGCACAAAGGCGTTGAGGCGCCGGTAATCCTCCTTGAAATTGTCGCCGACAAAATATTTGCGCAGCATCGGGTCGTCGGCACCGGTGTCGGCGAGCGGCTCGATGGGGGTCACCAGCGCATCGGGGTCGGGAAAATACAGATTCAAGAAATAGAGCAGCATGTTGCGGCAAGCGCGGTCATAGGTGGGATACATCGTCATCTTGCCAAAAAGGTAAAGCACCTGAGGATGGATGATGGTGAGAGCACCCAGCCCGTCCCACAAGTTGTCGAGCGCATAAATGGCTTTCACTCCGGCACGGGTCGACTGATATTCCAAGCGCACAAACGACCGTCCCAGTTCGATGGTGTGTGGCAGCAATTCATTGACAAAGTGCTCCGAAAAACGGAACATGTGGGCGGTGGCCATGCGCGGCACACCATCGACAATACGCACATCGCTGCCCAAGATGTAGCGATAGGCACCCACAATTTCACGGCGCTCGGGATTCCACACGAGCAACTGCCGGCAGGGCGGGTCCATGACGTCAAACTCGTCGATGTCACATTCCTTGCCCGTACCTCCCCCGGCTGCCCTGAAAGAAATCTCACGCAGGCGGCCGATTTCCCGCATCACATGGGGTGCCGAGTGAGCGTCAACAACGTAAATCTCATTGCCAGCCTTGTTGGTCGTACGCAGCAAGCGCTCACGCGTGAGCTCGGCTTCGAGCTGTTTTACATCGACGGGATCAATAATCGGTTTCATAGCTGGGAGGTTTAAGTGTTTGCCAATTGATAGACCGCATGCCGCACCCGCTCGGTCTCCTCGCGCGGATAGGCAGCGTCGAGCGTGTCGCATGCGATGGGCTCACCCACCGTCACACGCAGTGTGGTGCCACGCAACTTGAACATCTCGCGCGGCAGCAGTATCATCTCCACATTAAATTTTATTCCCAGGCGCACACGCCAGCGAGCCATGCGGTAGAAAAGAGCCGAGTTTTTAGCGTCGACGTACACCGGCACCAGGTGGCGCCGATGAGCCACAGCGTGCGTGACGATGAATTTGGACCAGGTCAGGTCGGCAATGGTGCCATCGTCCATCTTGCGCGAGCACAATCCGGCCGGGAAGGTAATCATCTGGTTGGGTCCAGCATATTGACGCTCGATTTCAACGGCCGCCTCGCGCGACTGCCTTCCGTACTTGTTCACCGGCAGGAATATTCCTGCCAGCGGCTTCACAGCCATGAGCAAGTCGTTGACCAAGAAGCGGATATTGCCCTGATGGCGGTCGCCCAGCAACTGGATGAGCGCCATCCCGTCGAGCCCGCCAAGCGGATGATTGCTCACATAGATGTAACGGCCATCGACCGGCACTTGTTCTAATCCACGCACTTCAATCTTCACTCCTAAGTAATCGAGGGCTACTCGCGCCGCTTCCACACCCGTTTTGTCACCGATGCGCCGCAAAATCTCGTTCAATTCGTCCTGATGGATGATGCGTGCCAGCCAGCGCACCGCAAATCCCGGTATCCAACGGGAATATTTGGGCGCTTTATTGCGTAAAACCTCACGCACATCGATATGTAGAGCAACGGCCGACATGAACCTTTCGTTAGCAAAAGGCAAAGTTAAGAATTTTTCACAGAAGGTCATTACTTCAAGCCCACAAAATTTGTTTTACGACACGAAAAGTGATAATTTTGCATCATGATAGCCCGCAAAAACATCCCAACACCCCTATTGATTGCGGCAACCCTGGCCATCCTTGCCCTGATTGCGGCGGCTTTTGCCGTTTTTGCGCCAGGTGATGCCCTGCGCGTGACCACCGCACTGGTGCTGGCCGGAGCGGTGCCCATGGCTATCTACAGCCGCAGCCGTTGTGCCTCGGCAGGCGGCATGTGGGTGCTGATGGTGCTGTGGGGATTCATGGCGATGGTGAGCGTGATGCAGTTGCGCGCGTGGTGCCTGGAGCCCACATTCTCGTTCGACTGTCCCAACCTGAAAAGCGATGCCAGCAACTATTACAACTGGGCCATTCATCACCACGACGGCCGGGGACCCGAGCCACGCGGCCTCGTGTTCAAGGGATTTCCCCTGCTCATGGCGCTGCTTTTCCGCCTGCTGGGTCCCAGCGTGCTCTGGCCCCTGGCCATGAACATGATGTTCACCTTGCTGGCGGTGGTGGTGGGAGGCTTGACGTGCCGGCGGCTTCTGCATCCGGTGGTGGAGTATAAGGGCACTTTCACATGCACCCTGGCCATGGCCTTGACCGGCACGCTGATGTTCTATGTGTCGCAGGGACTGGCCATCCAGAAGGAAGCCTCCATCTATCTGGGCATGGCGCTGACCACCTACGTGCTCGCCGGCATGGCCAAGCAGGCCGACGACCGCTCGCGCCTCACCCTGCGCGATGCCCTGCTCTTCGCGCTGGGCTGCGTCATCATGGGATTTGTGCGCACCACTTTTCTTTATTGCACCTTTGTGGGAATCGGAATGATGACAATGGCCCGTCCACGCCTGTTGTGGCGCAAGGGCGGCTTGCTGATGGCCCTTGCGCTGGCAGCCTTTGCCGTGGGCAACATGCACGCGCTCTACTCGGTGGAGCAGCACATCGTCATCATGGAAGGCAGCGGAGCCATGAGCCGCACTTTTCTCACCGGCCACGGGCCTTCGGCACCCTACACGAAGATACTGGGGCCTTACTATTCCTACTCAGTGACTCACAGGCTGGCCTTGCTGCCATTCATCATGTCGGTGCAATTCTTCATTCCGTTTCCCTGGACTTACAACAACTTCGATTTCCTGAATCTTTACCAGCGCATGACTTGGGGATGGTACGCCATAGGCGGCATGGCATTGTTCTACTACCTGTTCCTGTCGTGGCGCCACCGGCTGTGGCTGGGCATGTGGCCTTGGGTCCCTGTGGTTCTTTTTAGCGGCATCGCCTATATAATAGGAGGCTCGGTGAACCGCTATGTGCTGCCCATCGAGCCTATGTTTGTCCCCGTGGCGGTGTACGTGATATGCTTGCTGCGCCAGGGGGTGTTTCGCAAGCCTTTTATCGCGTGGGCGGTCTTCTTTGTGATTCTGGTCATCACCACACTGGTGGTGTGCCGGCACATTCAGCTCGATTTCTTCGAGTCGCTCAACGCTTATTACCGCTCGCTCATGCCTTAGTAAACCACCGTCCCCAGATTCTCGCCGGCTATCACACGGCGCAGATTGCCTTTCACGTCCATGTTGAACACATGGATGGGCAGATGGTTGTCACGCGCCATCACAGTGGCCGTCATGTCCATCACCTTGAGGCCGCGGTTGTAAATCTCGTCGTAACTGATGCGGTCAAACTTGGTGGCCTTGGGGTCCTTCTCGGGGTCGGCCGTGTAGATGCCATCCACACGGGTGCCCTTGAGCATCACATCGGCCTCCACCTCAATGCCGCGCAGGGTGGAGCCGGTGTCGGTCGTAAAGTAGGGGCTTCCCGTGCCGCACGACATAATGGCCACCTTGCCCTGCTTCATGGCCTCGATGGCGCGCCACTTGCTGTAGTGCTCACCGATGGGAAACATGTTGATGGCAGTGAACACCTGCGCCGGCTGGCCCATGTCCTCGAGAGCCGAAGCCAGCGCCAGCGAATTGATGACGGTGGCCAGCATTCCCATCTGGTCGCCCTTGACGCGGTCAAAGCCTTGCGAGGCACCCTTGAGACCGCGGAAGATGTTTCCGCCGCCTATCACAATGGCCACCTGCACGCCGGCCTCCACAATTTCTTTGATTTGCTCGGCATAGTCATTCACCCGCTGCGGGTCGATGCCGTAGCCCTGGCCGCCCATGAGCGACTCGCCACTGAGTTTGAGCAGAATGCGCTTGTAGATTGTCTTCATGTGTTGTAACGCTATAGGAGTTTGTACAAAAACGGTTGGAACAATCTTACATTGGCTCCAACCGTTTCTCGTTATATAAAATTCAATTATTTACCGGCAAGCGCGTTAGCCCGCTCGATATATTTGTCTATGTTTACACGGTAGTTCTGCGTGTAGGCCGGATAGTTGTCCTTCACATCCTGATAGATGGCAGCCTCCTCGGCATATTTCTTCTGGCTGTGGAGCACGGTGGCTTTCTTGAGCATGAACATGGGTGCGTACAACTCGTTGCCGTTGGCCAGGCCGATGGCCTTGTCAAAAGCGGCCAATGCCTTATCGAGTTGCTTGAGGTTCACATAGCAGTCGCCCAGCAGCGACATGGCGGCCGGAGCCACGATGTTGCCCTCGGGGTCATATTTCTCAAGATACTGTGCGGCCTCTTTGTACTGTCCCTTCTGATAGAGCAGGATGGCGGCGTTGAGCGCGGCACGCTCGGCAGGCTTGTTGCTGAAAGCGTCGGCCACCTTCTGATAGCCCTTCAGAGCCTCGTCGGTGTTACCTTGCAGCTGCTCCAGGTCGGCACGGCCTATCTGGTCGGTCGCTTTCTGGATGTTCGGGTTGCGGATACCGTAGATATAACCCACTGCCAGCAGCACCAGCACTGCGATGATGCCCGTTGCCCAATAAATGTACTTCTTGTTGTCCTCCATTCGCTGCGCAGCCGTCGAGAGCGACTGATTCACCTCTTCGAGTGTGGTGCGCGCACTTTGATTTTGTTTTTTTGCCATTGTATAATTGTTACTTTTAGATTTTGCGTAATTTTCAACGTGCAAAAGTAATAGATATTCTTAAAATAAGAAAACAAATCCCCAACAATTTTTCGAAAACTTGCCTTTTCACCGCTCCACAGGGGGCTCCTGAGAGTGCACGCGAGCACTCGACGGGATTTTTAGCACTCACAAATTTGGAAAAGACCGCCGAAAGTGCTAACTTTGG
>AUXO017502819.1_pt1 | contig 10047 bp, 10 predicted proteins | sample 768731 | NCBI WGS metagenome assembly AUXO01 (sample SAMN02715735, study PRJNA202380) | gut metagenome | biome: sheep rumen | host: Ovis aries | place: New Zealand: Palmerston North | reverse complement strand
ACTTCAACGAAGCTGAACTCATCGAGCAGTGACTGAATTCTTGTCAGAGCTGATGACGTTGACTGATTATCCATTTTTTATCCTCCATTTCATATATAAACAAGGGGCTTTCACCCCGGTTTATGTCGAATATATTGTATACGAAACACATACATAATTCAATATTAATTTACGTTATATTATAAGCATTGTTAAAAATATAACGAAATAATTTGTTGAATTTACTGGGGTTTTGGCTATTGTATGTCAGATATATAGGCATAAGCTATATTCTCTATTCTGAATTCCAATAGCTCGCTGACCGACTCTTCCCTAGTTGAATCTCAATCCCTTTGGATAGTGGTTTTTTATCTGACCGTTTACAAGCTTTCCAAGCCCCAATGCAACTCCGTCACAGGAAACTATACACCATCCTTTTCCTGTTACGCCTTTCGGAGCAGGAATCTGCAGACCTTTGAGATATTGCTCGATTTCAGGCGCACTGCCCGGAAAATCACATACTGTAAAATCAAAGTTATGTAACTCGTTTTCATCATGCAGATTGACGGCATGGGTTAGAGAATGTTCCGGTTCTATACGCTTTCCGAGATCGATTGATTTCAGGAGTCCGGTTCTGAATGATTTCAGTCCCCTGAGATCCGGTAAAAAGTCCGGAACCAGATATATCTGATTTTTAACCTTCATTTCTTTGAAATGTTTTAAGTCGATGGTGTAATCAGACTCTGTTATACATATTCCGTAATCCTTTTCCGTTTTTTCCAAAGGATCCCTGCCTTCTCTTTGGAAAATTGCAATATAGTGTCCTTCACCTTTTTCAAGGTGCGGCCAAACACGTTTCTCAAATATCAGGGACATATCCGTATATTCATTCAAGATATAATCGCGAATGTCTTCATCTTCTGCTTTTTCAAAGGTACAGGTGGAGTAACATAGTTTTCCTCCGGGAGAAAGCATTCTATAGGCATTGGAAACTATTTCTTTTTGTCGTTCACTGCACATGGAAACATTAGCCGGTGACCACTCATTTACTGCGGTTTCATCTTTTCGGAACATACCCTCACCGGAACAAGGAGCATCAACAATTATCCTGGTGAAGTACTCTGGGAAAAATTGTGCAAGTTTTCCGGTATCTTCGTTTAGAACGGCAGCATTTGCTATACCCATTCTTTCGATATTTGAGCTTAATGTTTTGGCACGTAAAGGAACATACTCATTGGAAATAAGAAATCCGCCGGACTTTATTGATAACATATCTGCCGCCTGAGTTGATTTGCCTCCGGGGCTGGCGCATAGATCTGCGACTCTGTCAAAGGGGCGAATCCCAAGGTGAGCAACAGCCTGCATTGCCTCAGTACCCTGTATGTAGTACAGTCCGGCCTCATGGTAGGGGTGTTTTCCGGGGCGGATTCCAAGTGAATTTAATCTTTCTTCATCCATATAGAATTCACGGTAATACTTTTTTCCTTTATATATTGCGAAACTGGCGTCTTTGATAGGAGTCAGATTCCAGCTTGATATAAGCTTCTCATAGGTAATGGCACCACTGTTGCTTTCTTCGTTAGCTATCAGCTTTTTTAGATTTAGACGTAAGCCCCTGACAGGATTGTCGTTATAGCTGTTTACAAATGCAACATAGTCTTCTTCGGACGAAAGAAGTTGTTTCATGCGTTCTAAAAATTCTTTTGGTAATGTTACTGACATGGATATTCTCTTCTCTATAAAAAGAACGATACGCATTGAGCGTATCGTTCTCAAAAAATACGTAAATCAAAGGTCAATTCTATATTCAGAGCTTCCCTGGCCATCGATTGTGTAGTATGCAGCTGACTCGGCAACATTGATATATACATCTACAGATTTAACATCCGGCTTAATGTTTCTGGCAGCAGCAATTGCATCAAGCTTGATTTTCTCAGGTTCAAAATCCTGACCATGAAGTTGCAGAACAACATATGTTGAAACTGCTGTCTTTGCAACTGCAGATTTCTTTTCAGTAGTTTTTGCAGTTTCTTTCTTTTCTACAGTCTTCTTCTCAGCAGCCTTGGCAGTTTCTTTTTTCTCGACAGTTTTCTTTTCTACAGCCTTTGCAGTTTCTTTCTTTTCAGCAGTCTTTTTCTCAGCAGCCTTAGAGGTTTCCTTCTTTTCACCAGGCTTCTTCTCAGCTGACTTCGCAGCTTCTTTCTTTTCTACAGTCTTGGTAGTTTCTTTTTTATCTGCAACAGGTTTGTCAGCAGATGCCTTGGCAACTGTTGTCTTACCTGTTTCAGCAGCTTTTTTAATTTCAGCAAAGGACTGCTTAAGAGCTTCATCCTTTACCACAGTTGACTTTAAATCCTTCTCCATTTGCTTATCTCCCTTTTCCAAATGTATGAAAAAATATTCTCATTATTTGAATTATATTTCTGTGACTTTGCTTTGTCAATAAAGTGAAGAAACCGTATATATTATATAAAATATCACGCTGAATCCGAGATAAAACCATGTTGCAGGATTCGAAAACCATGTAGTGAAAAAAGATACCGCAAAATAAAATGCCAGCTCCGCATAGATAAGTTTGGAGAAAGGATTGGTATCATTCTTGTGCTCATGAAGGATAAAGCCCGTGATGAGACCAAGAAAAATCGCAAATATGATGATTCCGCAAATTCCAAAATCATACCATGCATCATATAACAAAGTAACAGTTGTCAGTTCTTCCTTGGTAGTAAAAAGAGGAAAACCAACTGCAAGAGATGCATCAAAGAACTTTAAACCTGTAAGTGTCAGAAAAGGATACAGCATCTTGAGACCGTTGGAATGCAATGTCAGATTCTGGGTCATAACATTGAAGTTATCATAGTTGTTGGCAATGTACATATATGGTTGAGTTATAAAAATCGGAGTGTTCTGATTTTTCATCTCGAATATTCCGTTCAGGTAAGAAACAGAATGGGCTCGTTCAATAGTTATGATCACGTATACAGAAATCAGAAATATGAAAATCACGATTAGCTGCCATAATTTGTATCGTTTTCCCGATACTCCGGAAACAAACAAGGCAAGTATTGCAGCAAACATAAACTGAAATCTTGATACCAAAAGAACACTTAACAGTAAAGGAAGAATCAATCCTGCCAGAGCCGGGATATCAGGTCTAAGGTTATTACGTTTTCTTAACTCAAGGTACAGTATAGAGATACCGGGTACCAACACTGCAAGAGTTGTAAAGTAATGAATTCCTTTTAAGTGAAAATAACTATAGGCATGCGGAGTATCTACAGTAAAAAGAGGAATGAACTTAAGGTTGACAGCTTCATATGCAAATGCAATATAGGATACAGCGATGATTGAGATTATGATAGCGCGATATAAGCTGATAAGGCGTGGCGTTTTTATGAGCCTTGCAGATGCTTTTGTGCGCAGAATTTGTTCGAAACCGCGTTCACTTAAACCACTGACAATATAAAACACCAGATAGAAAATATAAAAAGAAAGCCATGTGGAAACAGTCCAATCTGTAGATAGATTACTGAGCTGTAATCTGGCTATGCCCTCTCCCCCCAGAAGACCCAATGCCATAAGGCCTCTTAGATTCAGGATTTCAGAAGTTCTTTTAAATTCTATAAGATAAAAATATAAAGCAATGCCTACAAGACAAATAGAAGAAAGAGCGGATATATCCGCTCTACCTACTATAAAACTTAACATATAGGCTATTGTATAAATAAATAGTTCTTTATAGTTTGTCATGATTAGTTACTTATAGTCTCCGATACACTTGGCTTTTCTGATTGATCAGTTGTAGATTCATTGCTTTCTGATGAGCTTTTATCGGAAGCATTAATCTGGCTGCTTTCAGATTCTGCAGACTCTTCTGCTGAATCTGATGTTTCGCTGTTGTTTGCATTATCACGTTGAGTATCATCAAAGTGTTCAACGGAGTGTATTGATTCCTGATAAACCGGTTGAGATTGACCGTTAGTATTTTGCTGATCCGGTCCCGGTCCCGGATTCATGGCTCCGTTTCCACCATGAGGCTCTGCAGCGTTTGGAAGCTTTTCGATGCGGACCAATACATTGATCTGAGGATCCTGATCATCACCAAGCTCAATTCCGGCAGGCAGTAATTGTGATAAGTTAAATGTGACATTAAGACTCTCTGTAATGCCTGAAAGATCGATTTCCGGAAGTTCAAAAACAGTCATAGTATCTATGATTCCCGGAGTTGATGCCAATGTGACACTGTCAGGTGAAACTGTAGTGGATTCATATTGATAGCCGACCGCAGGGGATCCTGTTACAGATGACAAAAGATTAATATTTTTTTCTTTGTGTACAGTCACTGAATAACTGATTTCATCTGCATTGGAAGAAACCCCCTGTATATCTGAAAGTACATTTCCGTTTGCGTCATAGTAAACAAGAGGAGCAGTTCCGTCCTGATTGGTGGATATGCCGGATGTGTCGATCTCTACACCAACAGTTGATATACGTCCTATCTCAGATTCGGGACCTATAAGATATACAGATTCAGGACTTAGGATGACATTGGCAACTTTATAACCTGATTTAGGATCTCCGGTTGTGGAGGATTTTACATCAAATTTTTTCTTCTGAACATTTTCTATAGTTATCTTGGCTACAGACGGACGAACCTGAACATCACCTATGATAGATTCTTTTCCATTCAGAACCTCAATGTATATAGGAATAGAACCGGTGATGCTATAGTCAGAGAGGTCGGCATATGCATGAAAATCAGAATTGGTGATAGCAGATCTCATATCACTTCTTACATTGTAAGAAACGGTAACATTGGTGCGGTCTATAGACCAGGTTTTGGAATCTGCATCAAAAATATTCTGATTCTTAACTTCTAGGGATACACTTTTGGAATCACTGATTTCTGGTTTTGAAACATTAACCACCATAAGCCATATTACAAAAGCAAGTACTACACTTATGCCCTTCAATACCAGATTTTCTGTTAGCATACGTTTTATCATTTGCGATTCTCCTTTCTCTGATTAAGGAAAAACGGAAAATGATTGGAAGTGTCAGGTGTCTCATCTTCGTCCTTGTGAACCGGAAGCATAGCTTTGAGAGCATCGGCATCATTGGCGCGTCTGAGAACTCCGTTGACAGCAACTGATACTCTTCCGGTTTCTTCCGAAACAATGATGGTGACAGCATCACTTGCTTCTGAGATTCCCAGAGCTGCACGGTGACGTGTGCCGTAATCCTTGGATATTTCCGTTTCGGATAATGGCAGATAACAGGTGGCAGATACTACTCTGTCACCAACTATTACTACTGCTCCATCATGAAGCGGCGTGTTTTTTTCAAATATGTTGATCAGTAAAGCTGCACTAACTACACCGTCTATACGGATTCCTGTTGCGGAAATATCATTTAACTGCTGACCTTGCTGGATGACTATAAGTGCACCTGTTTTATTCTTGGCCATCACAAAAGAAGCACGAACAATTTCGTTTATAGTGATGAGACCTGAGTCTTCCTCGTTTGCATTGGAGATAAGATTTGAGATGAAATTTCGGCTTCCAAGCTGTTCGAGGGCTTTACGTAATTCGGGCTGAAAGATAACTACGCAAGCAATGATAAATGCTGTAGATATTCTCTCAATCAGCCACATGATTGTCGTTAGTTTCAAGAACCATGCGATTACGATGAAAGCACCTATTACAGCAAGTCCCTTAAGCAGTTCAAAAGCACGGGTGTTTTTGATCCATAGGAGGAACTCATATACGATTGTGGCAAGAATGATAATTTCCAGAATATTGGTAAAATAAAAAGGCGGTAATAAACTAAACCAACTTTTTATAGTTGAAATAATATCAATCATTAATTAATCCTCATCCTCTTTTTCTGACTTAAGTTTAGGAACAGCTTTTACGTAATATATGTAATCGTCATCTTCAAAACGAAGTCTTTCTGTACGCTGATAGTCCACAGCGTGAAAAGCGAATACATACAGTAATGATATTATACAGGAAATAACCAGTGACAGTATGTTGCTGAAAAACGAAAAATCAAGCCCGTAATGCATGTAACCTATAACAGAACTAACTGCTATTGAAATGGAACCTGCTATTACCGCAACCGACCAATTGGAATCAAAGGCAATCTGACTAATGATGAACACGATAATGATACAAAACGCAAATACACATATTGTTATGACAAGTTCCTTATCGTTAAACAAATTACCAAATAGTCCGGCATAGGCAGTTGCCATAGCGGTTATGTCCTTGTTTGAAACAGTATCTGATACTGATGTGGTTATAGACATATATTCTATAAAGTAATATAACAGCACTCCGATAGAAACAGGAACTATAGCAATGATACCCAAGGATAATCCGGCAATGAGAGGGATTATATAAGGGATATGAATATAAAAGCAAAGAGGTACCAAAGCTATAAGTATTGAATGACCTGTACGGAAGGCTGAATGTGTAAGCGAAGCAAGCAGCAAAACAATAACAGCCACTACAGTCATTTCAAGGGATGCGGCGTAAGCATTACCCAATATAAATAAACCGAAAAATACCGGGATACAGGTCCATGGTAAAAAAGAACACAAAACAGCTGCAATGATGGACACAAACGGATTTGAAAGTACATCACTGTACCCTACTCTGCTGTTAACGGTTAAAAAACACAATAAACTTGTCACAGCTTTTGTTACAGGTACAGCCCAATAATCATTTTCGATATAAAATTTTTGTAATGCTTCTTTGATTTTTAACATTAATATGCCAGGCCTTTCATTTCACTTTCTTATTAATGCTGAGGACGTCAAGACCGTCATCGTCATCATCCAGATCTTCGTCTAACCAGCCGCCTTTTGGAGTGACCGGATCATCTATCCAATCATCAGAACTGAAATCAGATATAATCGGTTCATCCAACCAGCCATCATTAGGCATGTACGATGAGGATCTACCGGTTAATGCAGACTTGCGTCGCGAAGGATCTGAAGCCTTATAGTCTGAGCGGTTTAAACTTGAAGATTTTTGTCCCTTGCTGACAGGAGTGAACCTGATATCACGTGCAGAGCTGCTCTGCGATGGATTTTCTGAACTTACCTCTTTTTTTACATAGGTATGAAACTGTGGTTTTAAAGTCTCCCATGTGTTCTGCTTAGCGTTATAAACTCTGATTTTTCCACCGGTTTCCTTGTAATATTCTGCTTCATCTTCTGTTATGTCCAAAAAACTATTTTCGTCTTCCTGCATACGCAACAGCTTATCCAGTTTGGCAGTATAGAAAAGACTCTTGCGATGTGCGGAATCATAACTTGCAGAATAACGTATATAAGCCAAAAGTATCATGATGACCATTCCGGCTAAATATATATACAGAATCTTGTGCAGGGACTCCATGATAAAAGGAATGTTAAGCTGAAGCAGTATGTCTTCAATGTTTACAACTGTAAGTATTATTGCAATCACTAAAAAACACAAAGTGTAGTATATTGAGGCAGTCAGAATACTGCGTGATACGTAGTCTCCTTTGAAATATTTACTTGTCTCAATAATCCGTTTTCCTTCTTTTCTTTCATAGATGGAAAGCTGAGTCATAAGACGGATTTTTTCAACATTCAGCATTGTAGCACCCTCTTTTAATAGCCTCTGGCCTGTCTTGATTTTTCTGCGTAAGGAGAATCAGGATAGGAGCCTATGATTTTATCAAACAGTGAGTTGGCATCATCCGTTCTGCCCATGGATTGATATAGTCTTGCGAGAAGGAACATATTTTCAGGTTCTTCGTGTAATGTGACACTCAGAAGATACAGCTCTGCTGCCTGTTCCTGATCTCCGCCGTTCCATGCCTCGGTTGCTTTGTCTGCCAGACTCTGGTATACGGAACTCTCCATAATATGTTTAATGCTTTGGTACTGCCCGAGCAGATTCTCGTCAACAATTTGAGATGCATCAAGACCTGTAAAAAGCTGAGCGGCAAGAACAAAATCGTCCTTTTCGTAAGCCATATTGATTTGATTTAATGCCTGATACTGTCCCATAAATGATTCATTGGCATTTTGATATTGTTGTATCTGCTGTGTTGCCTGCTCGTAACGTTCCTCAAGCTGACTATACTGTTCTTTTAAGTCACTGTACTGACGATTGGCACTATCCAGTTTTTCTGTATAAGCAATAAGTTCCTGATTTTTGCCTGCGTTTAATACTTTTGTTTTGGCAGGTAAAACCAGTAAGTTAAATGTAAACAGTGCAAGTATTAATCCTACAAGAATATTGATGATGACCATCCATGGAGAAATCTGCTTGACTTCCTGAGGGACAAGAACATCATCATCCATCATCTTTCTGTGTGAAAAAACATTTTTGAGTTTGCTTTGCTCGACTTCCTTGCGACCTGTGTTCTGCTTGACCTCATCCATCAAAACCAAAGCCTTGGGATTATTTCGATCTATTTTTAGAACCTTGTATAAACTGCGTCCGGCCTTTATCCAGTCTTCTCTTTTCATGTATAAGAGAGCGAGTAATATATGGGCTTTGATGTAGTTTGGGCTATCCTGAATCACTTGATTAAGCTGCATGATGGCCAGATCTTCGTTATTATTTTGAGCATAATCAAGAGCGCGATTATATCTTTTGACGTTATCGGAACAGATTCGTATGATGGCTGGCTTTCTTTGTATCTCACCAAGATAATAATCTGCCATATTATTATCCGGCAAAAGATTCATACTTATAACCCATTGTACCAAAGCATCAGCTGTTTCTCCGCATTCAAAAAAAATAAGACCAAGCAGATTACGTGCATCCTTCTGATATTTATCAAATTGAAGTGACTTTTTGAGTAATTCTGCTGCTCCACTGAGATCACGTAATCTGGCACGCTCTAATCCTAAGTTGTAGTAGCAGTTGGCAATACGCTCCATAGTCTTATCGTAGTTCATTTCTGAGCATCCTTTTTCTGCTTTATGGCATCTTCTATGAGTTTAGTCATTATATCGTTCATGTCAGTGAGATCTACTTTGACAATTGCGTCTTCGATTTGATCTACATCTAAACTTGGTTTGAAACGTTTTATTTCTTCTTCGTAGTTAATCATAGTATATCTTTCTTTTAAGAATGTTTTCAGCTTGAATTGGTATATTGACGCTGACCTTGACACATATTATTGATTCTATTACAATCGGCAGAGTGCTAAAAATATACTCTTAAATCTCAAGCTATCAGTTTAGTTTAGCACATCTTATTATGGCATTCAATAAAGATAAGTTTGAGCTTTATTGCCATTCATGTAATAAAACCGTAAGTAATTGATAATGATGGAAGGTCCGGTAAATCAGGAATTCAGGCGGTTATTTTTTGGAGAAAATATGGAAAATTTAGTTAATTTTATCACAAATGGGTTAAGCGGGATTTTATCTAAGGAAGCAATAGTTTTTATCATTTCGATGATGCCGATTCTGGAATTGAGAGGTGGACTTTTAGCAGCTTCTTTATTGGATTTGGAATATTTAAAGGCATTGTTGATATGCATTGTTGGCAATATCATTCCTATTCCTTTTGTGCTGCTATTTATTGAGAAATTGATTAATATGATGGAGAAATTTGGCCCTACCAAACGTTTTGCGATGTTTTTGAGAAATAAGGTGGATAAAAATAAGGCAACCATAGAAAAATATGATTTCTGGGGATTGGTTCTCTTTGTCGGTATTCCATTACCCGGGACTGGTGCATGGACAGGATCGCTTGTTGCGGGACTTTTGCATATGCCGCTTAAAAAGTCTGTACCTGCTATTCTGACCGGGCTGATTATGGCATCTGCAATTATGTCACTGGTTTCTTATGGAATATTGGGAGCAGTGATTCATTAAATCATTTCGGATATGTGAAAATCGATGTGTATGAAATTTGATTTATTTTTCAGATAAATGATAAAAAATAAAAGCACTGGACTTCCAGTGCTTTTTTAATGCGGAGAAAGGGATTTGAACCCTCAAGAGTGTTACCTCACACGGACCTGAACCGTGCGCGTCTGCCGTTCCGCCACCTCCGCGAACTTCTAAAT
>AUXO012180152.1_pt1 | contig 10047 bp, 2 predicted proteins | sample 768731 | NCBI WGS metagenome assembly AUXO01 (sample SAMN02715735, study PRJNA202380) | gut metagenome | biome: sheep rumen | host: Ovis aries | place: New Zealand: Palmerston North | reverse complement strand
CTGATTGGCATGCACCAATTCGTTTTTTAAATCATTCAACTGCTAAATATCATGAAAAAGATTATTATCTTAATTGGCATCATTTTTTTATAGAAAATCAAAAAGAACTTGATTGGTATAAAGACCAATTTAAAACAGTTGGGGAATTTTATGATTATCAACAAAAAATAAGTGATAAAGAAATAAAAGAGTGGGAACTTGATAGGTCAAATTATTTAGCAAATCATAAAATTTTATACTAATGACAGAAATTGAAACTTTAAAAGAAAAATTAGAAAAGATTGAAGCAGAATGTGAAAAAGTGTGGGAAGAATATATGGATATGGCTACAAGAGATGTTCCATATATGAAAGCATTAAATTGGTATAATAGCCAATCATGTATTGCTGAAAGAGAATCTTTAGAGCAACGAATTAGATTATTAGAAAATGAATATAATTTAGAACCTATTCCTGAGTATGGTGATCATATGACGATAAAAAAATTTATTGATTATTGTAATTCTGGAATGTTTATTGATAGTGATGGATTTGGATATTATGCTACAAAAGATCAAAAATCAAATATTCCAATATACCCATCAGATATTAAAGCTGGAAAATATCGAAAAGATTTTTCATATGTTGTGTGGTTTAACAAATAAACAAATAATATAAATAAGAATGCATCCAATGACATTGGATGCATTCTTTATTATGTAATAATAAAATTATAACAAATTATTTTATACTGCCTCTAAATGAAATTTAATCGTTTTTACTTGGCACGGATATAATTCTTTGTAAGAAGAAGTGAAGAATAGAATTAATCTAAATATAGACTTAAAACTGTGACCAGTAAAGATCACCACCACCTCCACCACCAGCACAAGGAACATATGTCCATCCCTGAGAAGCATCAGGAACATCAGTAGTAGGATAAAGAGAAGCTTCATACTCTCCGAGAGCTTCTTCATATTCTTCATCAGAATCATAATCTGCTCTTACTGGCATAACAGGTTCAACATAATTTTCATTTTCATCTTGTTCCCAACGTTCTTTTTTCCAGTCTTCGAGAGTATAATGTTTCCAACGATATACTATATTGCTTTCACAATCAACATAAAGATTTCTAGTTGATGTATCTAAATAATCAAAATATTCCTGTATTGCATTAGGATCTTCAGGATCACCTAATATTCCACAAAGAACTTTGTTACTACAAAGATCTGATGGTGATGGGAAATCTGCTGAAGAATCAAATGTCAACAATGAACCAACTCCTTTATGAGCAGCTAATTGTGCAGCTTTATTAACTTGTTTTCCGTAAAGTTTGGAAAGAAATGCCATATTAATTCAAAATTTTTCTTTAATTATTTATTTAACTTTATAAATTCCTTTATAATACTTTGAAGCCGTATTTCCATACTTATCACAAACAAATGATTCGATAGAGTATACTCCTTTATCTGTATAATCTAAATATAGTACTGGGTTAAATGATTCGAAAGCTAAAACATCTTTGTCTAATACAGATGATCTCTTATATACTTTCCAATAATTAGTACAAGTACTTCCATCAATTCCTGTATCAGTTAAATCTACTCCAAATGCAACTAAGTTATTACTCAATTCAGGTGAAATATTTCTATAACAATATACTGGCTTATTACATATATCAGGTATAGAATCATTTAACTTAATAGTTTTTCTTGTGCTATTCATCCATGCACCCATTCCTTCACCAATATTAAATTCTCTTGATGTAATAGAGAATGTATCATCAATAAAGTCAAATAATCTACGGTTAAGTGAATTATATTCAATTTCTATTTCTGTTGTACCATCTTCATTTTCAATTGAATCTATAACTTGCATAGGATAATCTACATATGAATGATGAGCATATGAAATATACATATTAATTCTTTCTGAAGTTTCAGCATGAATAGTTACTGGTAAAATAGTTTTTCCAGAAGGTAATATTGAATAAACTCTATAATACCAAAGAATGTCTTCATCTTCATTGATATTGCTTCCATCATTTATTTCATCTTCTGTTATATCTTCATTTACAATTTCACTATCTCCTGCTGGACCATCTACATTTTCTTCACCATTTGCTGCCATATATTTAATAGGAATGCTAATATTAATAGTATTTGTCACTGGTTCACCAAATTCATTTAAAATAGGTTGTCCTGTGTTTTCATCATATGATATTAATTCAAGATCAGTTAATGTATAATATGAATCATTTACTGTAATAATTTTATCTGATTCTATAAAATACATTGAAGCACCATGGTTATTTAATTTTTTAATGAATCCTTCTGCTTCTACCATTTCATTTTCAACGGTTTCCTTAGAAGTTCCTTCATATATGTGATTATTATATTCATATCTATATGTTATAATATTTTCACCAAGTTCTTCAGAATATGTCTTTTTCTCTCTATATAATGGAACACAATTTTGCAAAACAGTGTATGTACCATCTTCATTTTTCTTAGTATAAAGTCTACTCCATACATCTTCTTGATGAGCATTTAGATATTCTTCATTAATATATCCTTTGATTATTAATGAATTACTTGTTAAATCATAACCAACAACTTCATAAGTAGATTGCCCTATATAATCTTTGTTTTCTACAGATTCAAATATTATTTTAACTTTTTCTCCTACTTTAAATGTTGTTTTGAATATATTAGAATTAAATATCACATACATATAATCATAATTTGGATCTAATGGTGATCCTTCTACTATAGATTTATCTAATATTCCAAGTTTGATAGGAGCTATCCATGTTGGTTTAACATATGTTGAAATATATGATGATCCTAATATATCTTTTATGCTTGTAACAGCATTTTCTGGAATATCTGATGTTACTCTAGAATAACCAGATTTAACATTATTTCCAACTTTTACATAATATATAGAAGAATCTTCTAATATTGTATTATTTTGTTTCTTAGTTTTTTCATCAGATACATCTATACTATCTTTATTTACAATAGATTCATATGAAACTTCATTTATTTGTTCTTTATAAGTATCATTTTTATCTAATTCGTTTCCACTTTTACGAGTTACAACTGCGTAAACACCTTCTGGAACATCCTTTGATTTTATAACATGAACTTCTCCTTTAGTAGCCCAGTTCATATATTTAATACTTTCCATAGAATCCGTTGCAGATAAAGTCAATAACTTATCATATATTGGTATTCGATCTTCGGTATATAATGGATCTATTAATTTTGATAATAATTTTTCACCAGTAGATGAATCACTACTGTAGAAATATTTTTTGACTTCATCAATATATGAATCTAATATTTCATATGAATTTGCTAATGAATATGGATTTGTTAATGTTAAATATTTGTTTATATAAACATTTGAAGTATCTACTAAATTAGTATAAGATGTAGTATATGTATTATCTACAATATACTTAATATTATCTATTAATTTTATTAATATCCATGAATAATAAACATACAATGCAGCATAATATTTTCTAATATTTTGTTGAACAGAATCTTCTACTGTGGAAGTTATGTCATTCATATTTGCTAAGCAATTAACAAATATACATTGTAAATTAGTCTTAATTACATCAATACTTGCTTCGTTTGATGCAAATTTATAACCTGTTAAATTTACTTTTTTAGAAACATATGTTTCATTATATTCTTCTTCATTGAACTGGTATATCTTTTGATTTAGAAGTAATTTATATTCTTTTGTTTTTTCAAGATAGATTATCTTATAAATCTTTACAAGTTCATCTGTATAATTATTTTCTAAATTTGTAAGTATATAATCATTTCCTTTAATACTATCATTGAATATATCTTCAGGAATATTAATAGAATACCCATTACTTGTTACATAACATCTTGGTGTTTCAGGTGAAGTATAAGTAATAAATGGTGTACTAAGAGGAGAATTCTTTGTATGAATTACATATGAACGTTGAGGTTCATCATCTTGCATAATTATCATTTCTCTCGTTTCATCATTATCTATGTTAACATTTGAATCTATAATATCCCATTTAGCATAAGATAATGGTGGTTCGTCTTGCTGACCACCTCCTCTATAACCATCAACAATATAATTATATAATGACAAATATCTGTATTCTTCGTCTGGTGTATCTGGATGTGGTATTCCACGTGAATCTAGTACTGCATCACCATTTACATCGCGGTATAATGTAGTTTGTAAATATTCTAATGTAGCTGGAACATTAAAATTAATTTCATCTCCTGCATATGCATAGTGGTGTATTTCTTCAGTTCTAGTTACAGTAACAACATAATTATATAAACTATATTTTACATCTTTTAATTCTTTTATGTCATCCCATTGAATACTTAAATCATAATTAGTAAATTTATCAAATGTTATATTACCACTTGTGTCATGAACAAAAGTCATATTTTGTTCTATTCCTCCTTCAGGAATTATATGATAATAATTTACATATATAATATCATTATTTAAGTCTATTTCTACATTATCAGAATATTGTTTAGAAAACCAAGTGATAGAATATTCTGAATTATGTTTATATTTTACATAAGCATCATAAGTATTTTCTCCATCAGTTATATGATATGTATTTGTACTTACATCAAATATTTCTGCTGGATTTTTTGATATTACAAAATAATTTACTACAACTGTTGATGAAACAGGTAAATCTTTTGTATAATTACCATCATTTAAACGAGCAAATGCAAACATACCAGAACCAGAAGTAGAAGATATTAGATCATTATCACCAATAATAACTTTAGTATCATCTGGCATATTATTATCTAAAATATATTCTAATTGTTCATATATGTAATCATTTAAATAATTATCATTATATAATTCTTTACGGTATACTTTACTTACACCAATAAAATCATTACCATTTATACTACCTGGAGCAGATGAAGACTTTGGAATTTTTAAATAGAAGAATTCGTCAGATAAGTCTGTATAAGTAGTAATATTATTTTGTATATTATGTAAAGTGTTTATCTTATTTGTAATATCTAATGAATATTCATTATAAATTACAGTTTCACCGCTATGTAAATAGTATGATTTTTTTTCAACTGAATCTGATAAATCTAAACCATTTTTTAAATCAATATGTGAGAAATTAACAATATATCTTGTATCTTTCCACTCAATAATATTATCAGCATCTAAATTTTCTACATATGTATATTTGTATAATGCACCATTATAATATGCATATAATTGCTTTCCATACTCATTTATATCTGGAAGACTTGAATCTAATGGTTCATTATCCCATACAGTGTATTCATAATATTCATTTTTATATACACTTAATGGAATATCTATATAATTAACTGGGTAATTATATTCTTCTTGTGTGAATGTGCAAACAGGGTCATCTGTCTTTATTGAATACTTTCCATTATCTAAATGTTCAATAAATCCGATAGTTGTATAATTATCACCAATATGAATATAATCTCCTAATTCTAATTTATTTTGACCTTGTGTAATATTATTTGTTATTATTTTATAACCTTTAGAAGTGATATAAACACTACCATCAATAGACACAGGCTTTTCTAAATCAGGATATACTTCAAGATAATTGTATTGGTCTGTTACTAATTCTAATACATTTTTCTTTTTATCATAATTATATAGATTATCATTTGCTACATCTGCAAATATACTATTGTTTTCATATAATTTGGTGAAAAGAGTATAAGTAGCATCAGTATAGATTCTATTATTAATTTCTGTCTTATCTTTTAATACTGAGAATAAAGATTCAATTATAACATTATCATAACTAGTATTATAATCAAAATCAGTTGTTAAATAGATACTAAGAAAATCTTTTAATGTATGTATTGACCTACATTGTTCTTCATATTTTGTAAGATTTAATAAAAATAATTCTTCTTTATTTGATAAATCATTTATATGACATTCATTCAATAAAGATTCATACATACTTGCATCTAATCTAATATCACCTTGATAATTTATTAATGACTTTGAATTAAATAATACTTGATTAATAGAAATATTTTCATTATTCAAACTATCACCATGTGTTGGTTTATATAATTCTAATATTTCTGCCATTTCCCAGTTATCATATGGATATATTGCAATACTAGGATTTTCATTATGATCCCAATCAATATATGAATTATATTCATTTGGATATTTCCAGAAATTTATTATATCAATTATTTTACCATCATCAGAATCCCCTTCTATTGTTAATTTATCAAATAATTTTTGCTCAGGTATTTCTAATGTTTTATATTGAATATTTCCTGGAATATTTTCAATAGTATTTGTATCTATAAATGATAATGCAATTTTCTCAAAAATAGAAAGATTTGTAGTGTCATCCTTTAATTCATAATCATTAACTAATTTTATAATATTATCTTCAAGTGTAATATCATAATTTTCAGTAAATAATAATGTTTCAATATCAACTAATATATTAGTATTTTGTTGTTCTTGGTTTTTAGTATAAGGATATTCTAATGAATTATCAGTTGACACAATTTCACTAAGTAATGGATATGCTGCATAATAATGTAAACCACCAATAGTATTAATTTCATTATTTCCTATTGGTTCAATAAAACTAGCAATAGTATCTTTTGTTATTCTATTACTATTGTTTTTAATATCATTTAAATTATCAATGAAGCTTCTATGAACATATGCAGGAGTATCAGATTCTTCTACTGCAGCTGCTCTTGAAATTTGCAAATCAGAATTTTCTGTGAATGTGTCATGTTCATTAACACTTCCTAATTTAAAATTATCAAATAATTTTTTAACTAAAGTATTAACAGTTTTATCAAAACTTTGATAATCTATATTTAGATATAAAGTTTCTGCAATTTCATCATCTTCAGAGGCTTCATTAGGTATTTCATCATTTTCAATTTCATATAATTTAATTCCCCAAGAACTATCAATAATATTAGATAAAATCTTATCAGATAATCTATTTACAATTAGTTGACTTTCAGTATCTTTTACAGAAGCCCAAACATATCCTTTCCAACTATCATCATCTATACAAATTCTATAATCATTATTGATATAGTTGTCTTTCATTTTATCAGTTCTATAAAATGCACTTTCATTTGCCATATTTGCATATGTTTGTGCAATTGGGTATCCTCCTAACTCATTATAAAATATTACATTAACATCAGAGAATGTGTATGGTGCATCATAGAATTTATTTAAATACTTAGAAACAGTGTATTTGTTTTCATCATAATCTGGTTCTACATCATTATTTAAACCTGTTATTGCATCATAATCATTACTTTCTAATACTCTATTATAACGAATAGGACAATTTGCTTCAGATATTAATGTATATCCTTCATATGTATTTACACCTTCATTATTTAAATATGTGTGAGATTCTATAGAATCAATTGCTTTAATTCCATATCTATCTGTAATATTCACAAAATGTACATATTCACCTTTTTCAGGTTTATGCAAACTATAACTATAAGAAGGATATTTGACTTTTATAGTTTTGTTAATATCATCAATTATTGGTGAAATTCCTGATATTAAATAATTTGGTTTATATAAACAAAAATCAATAAATGATTCTTCTAATGAATCTACAAGAGTACCTTCGACTTTACCTTCATTTTTATTATTTGTATAAACCAATAAATTTGTTTCAGGCATTTTAATTAATGCTTTACCATCACAGTTTGCAGCAAAGATATTATTATGTAAATCAAATCCTAAAACATCTACTGTGAACTCACCAATATTATTAACTATTAAATTTTGTATGAAATTGTATTTAATAACACTATTTGGATTTTCGAGATATTTTTCTACAAATTCAGAATAGTTATTATTATTAACAAAGTTATTTATGTAATTATTTCTTGATTGGTTCTTTATTAAATATGAAATTGGATAGAACTGTTCTGAATTATAAACAGTATTTACCTCAACAGTTTGTTCTTTAGTATCATTATCAAAATTGAAATTCAAATAGATAGTTCTATTATTCTCATAATCTGGGAATATCATTTTACCATCTAATATTTCAAGAATATACTCTGTATCTTCTGGTATATTCATAGAAGAGTCTATTTTATCTACTTGATAACCAAATATGCTAAAGAAAGGAAGATTATAAATGTTATTTGCTGAATACTTTAAACCATATGTCATTCCTGTTGTAGAATAAACAACTTGTGGTTGTAAATAATCAGATATAACTGATTTTTCAAATGTTTTTCCAAGTGTTATTTCATCTTTTCCAAATGGTTTTAAAATAACAGTATCTTCACTTTCATTTATAATAGTTGGAGGAAGCAATGTGATATAGTCTACTGTTGAATACACATCACCTGTTATCTCATTTTTAATAAAATAAGAAGTTTTTGTATCATCTGTTAAATCAGGATATATCTTGTACTGAATTGATTTACTCCATAATTTAGAAAATATTCTAATATTTGCTTTTTCCAATTGTATAATAGGGCAAATTCTAAATATTGTACTCTTTGTCTTATTATTGAATAAATCTATAGTATTAAATTCAATTTCATTATCAGTTACTCTTAATCTTGAACTATTAATACCATCATATAATATATCTGTAGATGCATCTACTATATAATCATTATCAAATATAAAATTCTCAATTTTACTTGATGCACGTAATTCATATCTATTTAAATGATTAGGACAGTCAAATGTACCACCAACATAAATATAATTTTCATTATCATCTAAAGTATCATTTCTATGATGATATATTCCATCTTCATTAATATATCCTTCACAATATTCAATAATTCTATCTTTCTGAATATCTCCTAATGTTGTGATTTCATCTTCTAATCCAATATTAACAGAAATTTTAGCACTCGCATCAATAAGAATATCTTCATCTTTTACATTTTCAAAATATGGTGCTAAATTCTTAACATTATTCCATTCAATAATATTTTGATATGATCCATATGAATCTAATCTATAACGTTCATAATAAATTCCTTCACCCCCAATGTCAATGATTCTACAATTTACTCCAACTATATATTTTTGCAACCATTCTTTAAGTGCAATTAATTTAATAAGAGATTCTTTATCATCATATGAATGCACACTTTTTGTATAAGGGAATCCCCATCTGTCTTCACCTTTAGTTGCAATTTCTTCATTTATCTTATAAATCATAGAAATCCAATTCATCTTTCTAAGATGAATTCTTTCTTCTATTGTTAAGTTATTGATTGTGTTTGCATTAAGATCTGCATGATATTGCATATCATAATTGACATATCCTCCTTGTTTAGAATCTTTACCTATAATTTTGTACCATTCTTTGAAGAATACATCATCATAATTTAATAATTTAACAGCATTTATAAGTGCTTTATATGTTCCTACATATGGAAAAATATCTGAATATGATAAGAACAACATTTTTGAATTTTGATTTAGCTGAATATTATCAATATTTGCCTCATCAAGATCAGTATTCTTAAATACTTTCATATATTCAGATGGATGAGGTAAACCAAAATTAGTAAATAATGTTCTATATCTTTCATCCTCTCCTACGGCTTCTGCGGTCATTAAAATAGATCCAATAGGAGTTATCAATCCTTGTTTTTTATCATCACCTTCTGCCTTAGAATCAATTAAACAAACAATTATTGGTTGTTCATATATACCTTCAACTGGTGTTGTAAATCCAATATCTACTCTAAAATCATTTTTAGAAAAATCTACAAGGATTTTATTTGTCCAAACAACTTCATCAGAATTTGTAGTGAAAAATCTAAAATCAGACTGTTTTTGGCAATCAATAAAAAATAATAATTTATATCTTTCTGACCATGTTTTAATATCTGTACCTTCAATATCAGAAATCTTTTTAAAATCATTATTTTCTTCAAATAAGATATACAAAGATTGTGTCTCTACTAAATCTGTAGAAACTTTATCAAATGTTACACCACTATTAAATGTTAAA
>AUXO011791463.1_pt1 | contig 10047 bp, 3 predicted proteins | sample 768731 | NCBI WGS metagenome assembly AUXO01 (sample SAMN02715735, study PRJNA202380) | gut metagenome | biome: sheep rumen | host: Ovis aries | place: New Zealand: Palmerston North | reverse complement strand
CCCAATGACGGTCTGTTTGAAAATGTGGAAGAGGAAGTCGTGCTGAAGGAAGTCAAGCCCCTTGGCAAAACTACAGACGCATCCTTCACGGAGAAGCTGGACACCCTCATCAATGAGGTCCAACTCTCACTCTATATCCCGCATAACGCAACTCCAGAGCTCACGCTTGGTGTGCCTGACCGTGATAACAAGAACATTATTCTGGCGGCGCAGGCGGCCGATATCAGAAGGGACAATCGTAAGATTTTGGGGGCCTTCGTTCTGAAGGGAGAACCCCTTGCTTGGGGGCTTTCCAAGAAAGGATTCTGCGCAATAATCGACGGGAATGTGACGGTTGGTTACTCCGAGAATTCGCCGCTGTTTGACGAAGCCCGTGAGAAGGGCGGTTATTTCTTCCGCCAGTTCGGGCTGGTCGACAATGGTCACCTGGTTGAAAACGACCTTGACAACAAGACCATGCGTAAAGCCCTATGCAGCCGTGCAGGACAACTGTTTATTGCGGTAAGTGAGACTGATGAGTCAATCAATGACTTCGCCCAGGCATTGGTAGATTTGGGGGTAGAGAATGCTATCTACTTGGTAGGCAGCCATTCTTCCTTTGGCTGGTACATTGATTCCAATGGGGAGAAGACCCTTTTTGCGCCGGATGTGCACAGGGGAACATATAAGAACGAGAATTATATCATCTGGAAGTAGTTCTGATTATGCGCAATACCGTCATAGATATGACACCCATTGAGGAACATCTCAATTCTTATATTGGTGTGGATGGCCTGCTGAGATTTAATAAAGTTGGGCGGGAAAAAGCTGTCAGGGATTGTTCAGAGTTGATAAAAGAGTTCGAAAGCAATCCAAATGTTTGTGAACTCAGAGAGACGATGATAGAATTTGATAAGAGATTTAATCCTAGCATCTCTTTTGATGTTATTAAACAGTATAATAATATAGTACATTGTTCACCTGGCTATTATTGGTTACAATTACAACGGAATTACTCTAGAGCTAGACAAGGAATCGGCTTATTCTACCTTCGACAGGTTGATATCAAAATATTGTATTATGTTCTGTCCTATTTGAAGCATAACCGCTACTCGCCACACGAAAAACGTGCAATAAACAACGTGTATGATTTCTTAAAAGGGTATTCTCCGGCGAAATACGGAGTAGAAGATTACGATAGATATGCCCCCTTTCTTAAGACTTATTACGAGTACAAGTCTATGGTGAAAGAGATGGCCAAGTCTTCCGGAATCGATACAAGGAGTGAATCGGAAAAGCGGTCTGACCTTTGGAAAGAGAGAGGTGAAAATGCCTTAGGTTGTCTTGGTGAACTTGCTCTTACACTTCCTTTCCTAATCATAGGATTAATTGTATCCAAGTGTAATGGATAATTATTTCGCATATCCCGCAAAGCTTGGCAAATAGACAAACCCTCTTTCCTTTGCTTCTTCTGCCCAGCTATCAGAGAAATACCTGAGAATTATTCGAGTCGAATTCTGTTCAGCTCGTAACGTCTCCTCAAATGTCCAAGCAAGGACATCATTCACGTATAAGCCGCCAAATCGATTCTTCTCTAGCTTATTCAAGCCGTAGGTCAACGTGGATGATAATTGTCCAATAGTGTTAATGGCGCCGTTCTGTGGATTGACGTGCTTCACATACCATGTGTTTCCGTATTTTTCCAAAAAGACCTCATCATTCTTCTTGACCTGGTGCTCCAGATAGTTGCTGACGTTAATGTGCTCTGCGGAGAAGTTGATGAAGACGTTCTTAATGTCCTCTTTTACGGGGAAACCAAGTTTGGCCCGTATCGTTTCATCAGCAAGGTATGCCTGATTATTCTCCAGAGCATGTTCACGTTGATACTTATAGGCATACAGACGTTTCTTTGCGCGAGTGTAAGCAACATAGTAAAGGCGATGCTCCTCTTCAATCAGTTCTTTAGCATTAGGGTCAATAGAACCGTCGTCATCACATGCAAGGTTGTGGAATGACGGCGTCACAAAAACCGCATCAAACTCCAATCCCTTGACTTTGTGCATGGTCGTCAGGACAATGTCAATCTGGGAATCATCTACTGCGTGTGGCAGCCGATGCTTATACCTTTCGTAGATCTTGGCTATCTGCCCATCGTCACGGGCACCAATGTCCAGAAGGAAGTCGGCAAAATCACCATAAGTACTGTCTTCTTCCATTGAAGCAAAGAATTCCAGCGCCAGCGAGTAAACATAATCAATGCTGAATTGCTCCCAATTCGGCTCGGAAGAATACTTCTCTTCAATGAATGATAATATCTGGCTCTGAGTCTCAGAAGTAATAATACTGTCAGGGGACTTCTTAAGATAATCAATTACGGTATAACATTCCCTGCGACGGAAGAATTCATTTGATGAACCCTGAACACGAATCCTGACACCGGAGAGATTCATCTCACGTATTCTGGCAAATCCACGGTACACTTCATTGTTCCCCCTAAAGAACAGCGCGACGGATTTGATCCTTTCAGAATCATTTGTGGCTTTTAGGTTCTGAATCTTATACTTCTCCAACTCAACAGGGAAGTCCCTGAACCAAATACCGCTATCAGAGATAAACACATACTGCTTATCAGGGACAACGGTTTTAGGAGATGCAACCGGCCTCAATTCGGGAGCGCAGTGAGGGATAAACGGCATGGCCGCATCAAGTATTCCCTGATATGAGCGATAATTGGTCGTCATCCCCATCTCAACAGGATGGATGGCATTGTTCAATTGCGTATAATAGTATCCTGGATCCATTGGCTGATTGTGTTTAGCCTTATCGAATCCATAAATACTCTGGTTAATATCTCCTATAGTGAAGAACTTTGGCTTGGAAAACAGTTTTCTTATCTCCAGCATCAATTCAAGCCTGACCTGGGTAATGTCCTGGAATTCATCAATCAGAACATATTGAATGTTGCCCATGTCGGATTTGAAGCGTCCGGGATTCTGCCTGACGTAATTCAGAAAGATTCCTTCCCATTCGTCAAGTTGGTCAACATCCTTGACTAAGTCATAGCAGTACTTTTTGGCCATTCCGTGGAAGGTATATATCTGAAGACGACTCAAAGAACGGCCATATCCTAGTTCGTTGAAGAGGCGTGACAAACGGGCTTTAAGCTCTTCAACGACAGCCCTGTTATAGGCAAGTACCAGGATGTTCTGAGGCGGAATCTGATGATGATAAACCAGTTTCGCGCAGCGAAGTGTCAAAACATGTGTCTTGCCAGACCCGGGGCCGGCAATAACATTGATATCCTTGTCAATACTTGTGTCATAGATGTCCCTTTGCATGGGATCAAGTCGTTCCTCCTGCTGGGTAATGGCATCTTTCCGCAGAGCGGACATCCTCTCGCTATTTTCATCATTGTAATCGGAAAGCATGGCCATATAATCTGCTTCCGTCTCGCATTTGAAATACCGCTTAATAAATGAATCATATTGATCCTTTGGTACCAGCTTAGCGTCGGCGAAGGTATCCATCACCATAGCTTTCAGTTCCTTGTTCCGCTGGACCTTTTTAAAATCATCAAATATTTCTTTGTCAATGCCTTCTTTAGGATCGTCACTTATGGGTTGCCTATCGGGCTTTAAAGATATTTCTATTCCAGTTGAAAGCAGGCTGTCAACGTTGATGAATCCAAGGATACGTATGATTCTTATCAGATTAGCAAAGTATTGATAATCATCTGGCAGGTTCAACTTCAGAATCGCGTCAGACCATACAAACGACTTAGCCGAACTATCTGCCTGTTTAATCAGGTATGCAAGCAGATTGGCACAATTGGATTCCAGTTCATCTATAGCATTTTGCCATTTCGTCGAGGAAATATAGATTTCCTGGTTTAATTGGTTCGTCCCATGGTTCAGCATGGATTTTACTTTGACATCCGGAAGCGCATCCATGATTTCAAACATGTATTTAGCCCGCTTGTTCCGGATGTCATCAATGTATGATTTTCGCTTTGACAGGCCATGACCATTCTTGCTGTACCAAGGAAGGTTTTCTTCACCCGGAATTCTTAACTCGGAGATGACCTGAGTAAGCAATTTATTTCTGTAGTCGAGGTCAATAATTGTCGCTTGGCGAGGTTTAATGTCTTGTAAAAGCATTCGGATGGCATCAAATATGGCTCGGAAGACATAAAATTCTTGCTTCCTGTCAGTACAGTACCTGATTTCATCCTGCCGCGTCTTTGTTAGTGAGAAAATAATCCTGCTCTCCAGCTTGAATAGATTTACTCTTACACCTTGGATAATTCTCTTGAACAATGTGTTCATGCCTATGGAAAGTACGGCACAGGCATCATTGATGTAGATTTGAGTAACCGGACCATTCCCATTGCTTTCGGCTTTGACAAGGATATACTCATAAAGACTTCTTAGATTCTCATCCTTAACTGAGGAGGAAGCAGCCCTTTTGTCCGGAAGACTTATTTCCAGTGTCGTAGAAGAGTAGTATCCCATTTCTATTCTCCCCAAACGTTCAATCCAATAAAGCGCAAGCCTCATCTGCGTGGAGTCCATAGCTGCGTCATCATCAGAATCTGATGTGACAATGTTGTCAGGGACGGCAATAGGGATTAATTTCTCGGCTCCCTGTGGCTGAAACTTCATGACATAGCTCTCAACCGTGGAATATACTTTACGTACATTCTGCCAGCTCAGCATGCTCCTCATCAGAAGAACCTTCAAATTCTTGAAATCTTCTTTTGAAAGGAAACAGACTGTGGGGATAGGATTGCTTTCATCAAATCCGGCTTCAATATATTGTCCTTTATTTCTACCGGCGCGGCCGACCTCTTGCAGGTAGTCTTCAAGGAACTGAGGCGGTTGAAGATGGAAAATATAATGAATGTTTGAGATATCCATTCCCATTCCAAAGGCTTTTGTCGCTACAAGTATCAGATAATCACCCCTTTGATACTTTTCATAGGCGTCAGTTCGGTCTTCGGAATCCATTCCTGCGTGAAAATATCCAATCTTAGTTGCGCACTCCCGAAGGGTAGGAGACTTTGAATTCTCAAACTTCATCTTCAGCATTTCAGCCGCCATCTCTGAGTCCTTCCTAGTCCTGGAGAAGATAAGCATCCGGCTTGTTTCGGGATTGAAATTGAGCTTTTCAATTTGCTTGTAAAGAGTAGTAACGCGATCTTCAATTGCATTTCCCGTTACGGAAAACTCCATTTTGATGTGATTGCGGATTGGATTATATGATTCTTCGCCACCGATGGATTGAATGGGAGAAATGATGCTCTGAATGTCATCTTGGACCTGACCGGTAACAGTGGCGGAAAACAGTTCAATCTTTACATCGTCAAACTTGTTAACAAGCTCTGCACATTTCTTGGCTGTACTGAGATATTCCGGACGGAAGTCGAGTCCCCACTGTGATATACAATGAGCCTCATCAAATATGATGTATTCCAATCCACCGTCAACGGTCATTCGTGACAATAGCGCATTCATGAAGCCCCTGGACCGGAAGCGCTCCGGCGTCACATATAGTAAGGCTAGCTCGCCGCCATTGATTTTCCTATAAATCCGATTGACTTCCGGTCTGGATTTATCAGAATTCAGGTAATCAACATTTGTAATAAAGCCAAGCTTGTACAAACCATCAACTTGATCCTGCATCAGCGCCTTCAGTGGTGTGATGACAATTGACAGTCGGTTCGTATAGGCTGAACGATATAATGCGGAGCCCTGGAATAAAACAGATTTGCCTCCACCAGTGGGGATTGAAATCAAGCAATTCTTCTCCCTTTTAAAAATCTCCGGTAATGCCCTTTCCTGAATTGCGCTCCATGTGGCAACACCGTTCTCAACTTTAGGATCAAGGAAGATATGACGAATTGTATTCTTTGCCGCTTCAAAATCTATCTTCAAGTCTTCTTCCTTCTTCTTCCCAGAAAAATGGTTCTGAGCCGCTTTTAAATCTTCTTGATATGAATCCTCATTTTGCCAGAGAACGTATTTGTGCCTGTTAATCTTGAAACTTCTTTCCAACTCCTTGTAATCGTCAAGCGCTGGATCAAGAATATAGATTTCTGACTTGTCGTTTTGCCGGGTCATTTGATGGTAATAATACTTGACCATCGGCCATATTGCTAAAATGCAGGCAAGACTGGAGGTCTCGCTTTCGGCGGAATATGTTTCCTCGTCACCGAATGGTAACAGGCCACGCCACATTACCTGAAGGCTGTCAATTCCCAGGTTATCCCAGATGAGACATAGGGGAGTGTCTATGTCCGCTGTCCTCAAGATATCAAAGTCGTGAGGAGTGAGAATGATCAATGGATTCTTTCTCGGTGGGACGCATAGTTCAACCCTGCGCTGAACCGAAATACCGCTCTCGGGCACATAGAAGCCCCTGGACTCCGCGTATTTTTTTATTTCCTCACACTCGTTGGGATTGTCGATAATAAGGGCCTTGATATAAGGTGATTCTATGCGCTCAATAAACTGGAACTGATATACCCAATACATTGAACGATAGGGTGACGTTGAGTTTACCCTTTTCATCTGGGAGTCATACCGGGGATTGATTTCGGTAGATACCAAATGAATGTTCAAAACATCAGAATCGGAAAAGACCCAACTAATCTTGTTGATACTTATCGAAGGATACTGTTTTTCTAAGCCAGATAAGAATTCGGAATAATTCCGGTTACAGTAAACCTGATAGTGATTGCCTGCATCCTTATTCATCCAGAGGTTCTGTACGTCTGGCGGTAATACCGGGAGGTCTAGCTGAGTATACACATCATTATCAATGGGCGTATAGGAGGCGCCACCTGAAAGCTGGAGGACAAGCTTTGTCCCTGCCTCAGTTTGGAATAACTCGGATGCCGTAAAAGGGTCGCCCAGCGGCAGTTTGTTCAGGCGACTTTCAATCTCATACCCGATACTGAAAATGGCAGACACATGTTTCTCTTTTAGGTCTCCCAACTCACTGACTCCGAAAGAATCCGTGCAAATAATGCTTGATTCTTCATCGGCGTCACTTAGCCAGAGGCGCAGCTCATCAGAGGGTATATAGTTACGTACAGCCTTCGGAAGATTGATGAATTGTGATGTGCCAGGTCCTTTTATGAAGTTCTCAATAAGGGCCTTAATATAAGGAGAACCCGAAGGGTGTTCTTGAACTAATTCACCCGAAATGTACTGATATTGAGAATCCTTTGATGTGGGGAAAGTAGCCTTGATGTTGGATGCCAGCGTTGGCCAGATATCTTTTGGCGCAATGACAAGAACATGATCTCCCGGTTCTTTTCCGTGAAGATTGCGAAGTTTTTCCGAAAGAGCAGGCTCAATATTTAATCCCTCTCTAAAATACTTCGTTTTGACATCAGCTTTCTTCTTAAAGAAGCCAACATATTCTTTCTTGGAGGCTAATTGCAAAAAATCAGTAATCTCAACAGGGATCAATTCGTTCAGACCGCCTATGATAGATGGTTCCTTTGATATCCTGAAAAGCTGATTCCAAAACAGACTCTCACAAAGTTTTGCATCTTCTACAGCAGTATGCCCTGTCTCCATAGCGTAAGAATAACGCCGAGGATTGAGGATCATCTCCATTTCCAGGGTGTCCCAAACAAACTGTTCGCTTCTCAGTTTCAACCCTTTCTTGGCAAGAATGGGGATGTCCCATTTTTTAATATTGTGTCCTACGACGATATTGGATTTCTCTATGGCTTTTATTACATCTGGCAGCTTCCCATCTTCATATGAAGAGACAGTTTTTTTCTGATTGACAGCAGCGGCTTCGGAGATATCCCCGCCTTCTGATTCAATATCGAATACAACATATTGAAGTTGTATGGAGTCCCATTCATGCCTGTGCCATTGCGTCTCGATTTCTTCCCCGTGGTAGTATTTGCTAACGATTTGACTGGCCAATTCAGCATCCATTTTTAATAAGATGCTGAATTTGTCTTCGACGGTCTTCTCCTGCCGAAGACAGGCCAATAGTGCATCCTCACTTATTTCTTTGATTATGCCATAGCCTTTTAGTTCGACTAATTCGTCATACGTGCCTTTTAAAGCTGATTGATCGAACAAATTGCCCGGGAGCTTGGAAGTATTAAACTCTTCCGAGAATAATGCAGCAATAGACTTGCCCAGCTCCTCTCTATAGGTGAGTAAAACACTGGCAGAAGGCTGTTTTTTAATCAGAGCTTCCCAAAGAACGTTCCTAACATTTTTGGGGAATTCATTGTACCTCTTAAAGCAGGAGGCAATTACATCCAGAGAAACCTTGTCAAACAGGGAGGACATATAGTCCCTATCTTTGGCAACATCAGGATGCTTCATCAAGCGGTCAATGAGTGTCAATCCGTTTCGTGAATCCTCTGCTACCAGAAGTTCACGTCTTTCGGGACGAAGTAACTGCGCCTTAATCTCATCTTGATAATCCGGTGCAAGTACATCAAGGAATAGAAAAAGCTTTACAAAGGATTGGTTGGGTATTTGAGTCAACCAAAGCTTAAAGTGTTCCTCCAGTTTATAGGATTCCAATATGAAACTGGGATCCTCGAGTATCATGGCCAAGGCAAAAGCAGCTCGTTGATCAAGTCCGGATTTGGATGTCGTTGCCTTAAGAGAATCTACTATTGCACGAGCATTCTGATGGTGGCTTATGTTACTAATAATAGCTTCAAGCTTCGTCCAATTACTCACGTTGTCATTCATCGCGTTACGGATGGGGTCAACGTTAATACTGGAATAATCCGCCGCGGATAGAATGGTTTCGGCAGTAGCTTCCTGATTGCGTTGGAGTGCAATAACCAATAAGTACTCAGAAAGAGATGGAATGGGAAGCTCCTTTAGCTGTGCAGAAGTATAATTCGAGACGAAGAAATCATACAGGCCGGCATCTAAAACATCCTGCAGGTACTTAAATCTTTCTTCTGCCTTTTTTTCTTCAAGTTTCTTCAAAAGCGCCTGTATCAGTGCATCTTTTTCATCAGAAGACAAATCTTTTGTGAAAGAAGATATTACAGGAATCTTAACGGTCTGAGTTTCTTGATGGGTACGAAAAGAATAAGAAGACCGGACGAATACCTTTTTCTGAAATTCAAAACACGCATCTGGGCCAACGTGTTCCAGAATATTATCCCAAGGAAGATTCTTTACATCTTTGGCTAAATACAATTCTGCCGCCGTAGGCTTTCCTTTGGGTTGTTTCCTGTTCTTGAAAGAGCGTGTATATACTACAAGGTCCCCGGGAGAAAGGTCTGTGTGAACTACGTCTGAACTGAAATGCAGAGATTGAGGCGAATGCCAAATCAAATCTCTTTTTGCGATCATTCCAAAGAAATTACTTTCATCGTCATGGAAAATAACGGCACCAACTTGCCATACTCTTTCATTGTCCAGAACAATCTTCTTTGCGACATCATCAGATTCATTTACAGCTTCTTCAAAGCCCCCCTCTGGGGTGGACTCGGCCTTTTCTTCTGATTGTTTCAATTGTTCAAGTACTTTGAAACCCTCATTCGGATTTGTAATATCTTTCATGTCGTTCTTTCGGATTTTAGCAAATTTACACAAATATTTGCGGACATGAAATGGTAAGGAAGAAAAACTTCAAGTTGTGCACAATCAGTTGAATCTTTTGTATTTCCGACTAAAACCCATACTTTTGTATAGGCCATAAACATGGAAAGCAGATATTACATACGGATAATAAATACAAAAACCGGCCAAGTCTCATACTTTGACCGGATTAAGTCATCTTATGGAATGAGACGCATAATTACGTCATCTACTTCGAAAGGAAAATGTTATCCATCAATGGAGTCTGCAGAAAGAGAATTGCAGGCGATCAAGTCTTCCTTCTCGGAAGAATATGACCTTTGCGTTGAATCTGTGGAGAGCGTTACGGTGGTTATTGGAAACAGTGATAATATAGAGGATTATATTTAATTCGACCCTTCTCCACCATCTCTCATACTCTCGTCGCCTATCCAGCTTTCCCGCGCCTTCACCTTTATCATAGCCTCTTCGCCTCATTTACGTC
>AUXO015349552.1_pt1 | contig 10049 bp, 2 predicted proteins | sample 768731 | NCBI WGS metagenome assembly AUXO01 (sample SAMN02715735, study PRJNA202380) | gut metagenome | biome: sheep rumen | host: Ovis aries | place: New Zealand: Palmerston North | reverse complement strand
TTTTCTAGACAAGTCGTCCAGTTTTATCATTTCATACAACGTATATCCCAAACTTGCCATACAAAAAAAGATCAGAAGCATTGGGATCCACATTGGAATTAGATATCTCAAAAATAATATAATTGCTAATGTCACCAAAGATGTACAAATAGTGATTAATGAAAGTGTTTTGAATCTATGGTCTACAGATTCCCAATCTTCATATTGAAAAGGAACATGCTGTATTGGCTGCCATACATCTGTATAGAATTTCCCAGAAACATCGCCTATTAATGACATAGAGAACTTTTTACCATCGAATTCTTTAGGAAAAACTTCTTTAAGATATTCATGTCCCAAAGCATCAAAGCGTTCTGCTTTGTCTGTTTCATAGATATAGTGCCCTTGCATGTAGTTGTGCTTATCATCCCAATAATACCAAATTCGATTTATATCATCACACAACTTTTCTAATTCCTGAGCACTAAACTTGGAGCATGGATAATCTTGCCCTGACATTATACATGGATGAGCATATTTCCCCATCTCATTAAGTAGTGATTTGTAAACTTGTACATATTCTTCTTTATCACCACGATTAATTACATAGTAGGTTTTGGCAGAGGAAATGAACTTGAAAAAATTACTTAATCTATGCATGAATGGAGTCATTATGAAATGGTAACGATTCACTACATTATCTCCAATATGGCGATTCTCAATAAATAGCATTAGAAAACCACCTGTTAGTAGAGCAGTTAATATTGTAACTGCTATTGAATAATGTTCATTGGCATACACACAATATGAATTCCACATTTTGTCGATGAGATATTTGAAGAGTATATACATTTTCTTTATCAATTATAATATAGATGTACTTTCTGTATTTAATGTCAAAGTGAATCTATTCTTTGGAATGTCAATATCTAGAATTTTAACATTAACAATATCGTCTTCAAAAAAATCAAGTATGTCTTGGTCTAACTCTTTTAATTCTGATATATGCAGCAATCCTGTACCAACATTCTCAATTTCAACAAATAAGCCATAGCTCTTACATTTAGTGATTTTTCCAACATATTCTTGACCTTTTCTCAATTCTCTTACATCAAGGGCTATCTTTTCATTCAAGAAATTAGGTATCCCCTTCTTAAAGTCAAATCTAATTATACAACAACCATTTCTTGTTGAAATGCAATTGTTTGTAAAATACTCCCTGTTAATATATCGTCTAGAATCTTGAATATCGAATGAGATATCAAAAATATTGGTCTGTACCCTTTCTATATATCTGCATATATATGGAACAAGAAGGTTACCATTTATATCATACAATGCATATTTTGCAAAAAAACCATAGTTGTCATCTTTTTCCTTTGTAACAGCTACATATTTCTTGTTTAATACTTTTATCTTCCTGTAACTTGTAGAAAACACCAAATCGCCGGTTGAGTTGATAAGCCCAAGAAACTTTTCATATTCATTCTTGTCCGTCAATATGACTTTAGTTACAACAGCCACATCATATTTAAATTTCTCTATCCGTGAAAAATCAAATACATTTATCAAAGTACCATCCGTAGACTTCATTATGCTTCTCTCTCGCTCTGATTCTATAATATAGCCATTAGGTAATGTTGTTACTTTTGGCTGCAATTTTCCATTATTCGTGATCTCATACCATACATCGCAAAATAAAGCTTTAATTATCCCATTCACGTATTTCATTTGCTCAAAAACAACAGGTTGTAAAACATTCAAAGAGAAATCCAAAAGACCATATTTGTCTTTTTGAGAAATCAAGATTAGATTATCCGATAATATTTCTATAGAATCATATATGCTATCTGATAGTTCTTCATTATCTTGATTAAGAAATGTCCATTTACCAAATCGTTCCTTAGCACAAATCGTTTCCGTGATTTTTATTTCGTTTCCATAAAGGACTATACCATTAGGATCAATTATTCCTTGGCAATTATTTTGCGTAGCATAATACATCCCATTTTTGTATTCTAAAGACGAATATTGGCAAGGGATTATAAAGCCTTTTGAGACATCATACACCCCATAATAGATGCCGTTTTTACATTCATATGTTCCATTCTCCAATCTTACTATTGACGTATAAAAAGAACCTAAAAGTTCATTTCCGGAATAATCATAAAGACCAAACAAAGTACTATACCCTCTGGATTGTTTAACAAGGAAACAATCATCATCTTGTTTGTCGATGGCAAAATACTCTATTGGAATGATAATATTTCCCTGTAAATCAATAATTCCTCGTTTGTTATCTTTTTCAACTATTGCTTTATTATCTCCTATAGTTTCAAATGACGAGTATTGATGGCGTATTATTAATTCCCCTGTTGAATCATAGCAACCAAACAAATGATTTTTGTCACTTGCTAAGATAATTTTGTCAAGAAGGCGTATTTGGGTATAGGAGTCTTCCAATACCACTTTTCCCTCCATACTTAGTAGTCCAAACAATTTTGACTGGACTTCCTTTACTAATAATAATTCGTCATTCAATTTTTCTATTGATAAGTATTGGTAATCCGTTATTGGCTGTTTGTCAACAGTCAATAAGGCATAGATATCTAATTTACTACCGACAAATAAATGAGGATGGATTTCTACGAAATTATCAATAAGGACATTTCCGTTTGCATCAATCCGTCCCCGACGAACATTTCCATTAGAAAGGCCCCCAAATGAATGCCCAATTCTCACCTCTGCAACCCCATCTATGAAGTCACCAATAAAATCATAAATCGGTTCACAAAGAATTTCATATTGTGCATTAATTAATCCATATTTTTCATAAAAGCCATCCTTAGATTGGCTCTTATAACTTTTGATTGCCTCGATAAAATCTATATCATCATAGATATTGGGGATACATTCATTCCCTGCTGCATCAATAAGTCCATACAAACCTAATCGACTAAATTTGTATGAATCTGTTCCGATTCTCTCTTTGGTAGTAACAGGTATTCCTTCTTTTGACAATTCACCATAATGTTCACTGTCCAAGTATGCATAAAGGCAACTGCTATCATCGTCGAATGTAATATCGTAATAAAGAAAGTCAGACAACTGTTTTAGACTTATATCATATAACGCCCATTTTTCATGTAATTTAATCTTTATGTAATCATTACAAAGTAACACAATGCCATCGAATTCACAGTTCAATTGAAAATGTATGTTTCGATCTACAAGTCCGAACTTGCCGTTGGACAATATTTTTAAATAAGATTCTGATAGCGCTCCTATAACATCATACTCAAAGGGTAAAATGGCGCTTCGTCCATTATTGGACAAAACTCCATATTTACGTATATTATTGCTATAAATCGATGCAACAATTACACCATTGATAATCTCGCAGGTTGAAAAAATATATTCGTTTGGCCGTTTGCCATTAGAGTCGAACATCAACCAACGATTAAACTCACCTACCAGAATAATATTTTGACTAATTTCTTTAACCTGATCACCGTTTGTCTTGACAATAGTTTCACCTCGCAAATTTATAATTTCTGTGAGCCCACTATGCCAGCTCCAGCTGCCACTATACCATGTACCATTCCACCATTTCTCATAAGTCCAATATCCATGATTGACCAATAGCCCCCATGTTCCTAAAGGAACCATTTTACCATAAGAAATGGGAATGATTTCATTTCCCTTATTATCAATACATCCGTACTTCCTGTTTTGTGCTACTAAAAAGCAATTATTAGCTATATATGATATTTCGTCATATTGATAAGGGATGACTTTTTTACCTTGCAAATCAATAGCTCCCCAATGTCCATTTTCGGTTGTCTTAACTGGTGCTATTCCTTCACAAAATGATTCTGCATCAAAATATTTCGGTTCTATTATAACTGTATTTTCATATTTATATCCCCACAATCCATCTTCTTGAAATAACTGAAGTTCTATTTCTTCAGAACTGGCTTTCTTAATTATTTCATATTTCTGATGATAGATAAGCTGTTGCTCTTTTTTCTTTTCTATTTGAAGTTGTTGGTTTCTAATTATCTCTTCCCTATTCCTAATATCTGAATATATTCTATACCACCTTTTTTCTTTGGCCTCTTTCCACTCATCATATATTTTTTTTGTTTGCGAATCTGCAGCGTTATAGAAAAGCTTATCACTATCTACATAGTAGACATCATGGTTTGATTCATCAAATGTCAGTTCATCAATTGACACTAATTTGTGATGCCACTCAATTTTTACTTCCCCATTTTCAACATGTGGTTCCTGCCAGTAACAATTTAGCATCAATTTCCCGCATTTAAACGACTCTTCTTGGGCAAATTTGTAACTACTCTTATCAAATGGCAGATAAGGCTTATTATCATCGCTGCCATCATTATAATACTTTTCCGTGTCGAAAACAAAAACATTCCTATTATGAGAATAATAAGTGTCTTTTTCACACATTTTTTGATTCGAAGTTGTGAAATATGGGAATATCCAAATAATATCTATGCCAACTAAACGGTAAAATGAATTACGGTCAATTATCACATTTAGAAAGGTTGTATATAACTGAAATTCGAAAACAATCCTCTTCTCGTGATAGTTTGCATAAATATCAGGAATCCTCCACTCATTTGTGATGTCAGGGTATGAAATACGCTTTTTCATTGCTACATCCGCATAGTCCGGACTATGAGATAGTAGTTCATACATAGTTTTTAGAATGCTTTTATGAAGATGACTTTCCTTGAAAATTGATAACCATCTTTCAGTCCAGCTTCTAGGAGAGTATACTGAATCAGTCTTGATAGGACAATCTTCACTATTTGCAAAATGTGCAAAAAACCATGATTCCTTATGATCCGTTACTCTATTGCACAACTTCAAAGGCTGTCCACAAATCGCACAAACATATTTATACAATCTACTTTTTTGTGCTAATTGAAGACCTTCTCTAATTCGAATGGTTTGATCCTCAGAAGAACCTTCTAATAATTCATTCGCATCATAATAGTTGCCGTTTTCTTGATCTCTCAAATCAATAACAGTTCTTTGTGTATCGTAAATCATACTCATATGTATACAAAAATTATCAAGCCAATATTAATCAATATTCCATGTTAATTCAGGATTCCCGTCAAAAGCTTCGTCTATGGTGTTATCATCCCAGCCATTATACCCTCCATACTTACGGTACGAACTTTCATCGTCGCTAAATTCATCATCGTATCGATAATCGGAATAGTTAGATTGGGACTTTGGCTTTTTTATGCTGTCAGACAACAATATACGCGGTGGTTCAAAATCCAAATTATCTCTATCATCTTTATAAGCGTTGTCAGTTTCACTCACATTTTTTGTCTTATAAGAATCTGCTTCATCGTGAGAATGAACCTTTATCAATTTACCCTCGTTAACATCAAATACGCTCCATTCTCCGCCTTTGACTTCAATTTTTGGTCCGTACTTATCAAAAGAAATATTCCCACCCTTACATAAGATTAATTTGTCATATGATGATTCAAAATAATAGGAATATACGCAAGGGGCAATTACTTCACCATTATAAGAAATTAGCCCCCATTTTTTATACCATTGAAATTGTCTTGTTTCCTTTTCATAATCATCATCGTCGTATAGATCAACATATTTTTCATACGTAAATTCTACTGGTTCTTTTGCCACTAGTATCATACCGTTATTCAGTATTTTCACATAATCATACTTTCCTGCGGGAACAATAATTCCTTCGATTCCCAGAACGCCCCTGTCGCCATCCCAAGAACTATCTTCAGAATTATATTTGCCAGTTGAGGTGTATTCTGCTAAACCTAAACAATCAATAGTCCAAATATGATTTATTTTTTTACCTTTAAAGCATGTTAGTTTCTTGTCTGATAAACGGAAAATACTATAATGATTATCCTTAGCTATAGCATATGATTGGTTATGGAAATCTATTCGTTTATATCTTGGTTCTAAAACTATCTTTCCATCCATATCAATAATACCAACTTGACTTAACCGAACTCTGCCATATTCATCAACAAAAATCTCTTTGTATGCTTTTGCATATCCATTCTCAAATATATTAATATACACTATTGATTTATCATTTAATATATTCCCGTGAGAATCACATAGAGCGACTCTATCATATTCCTGGGGGTAGTGATATGATTTTGAGTGGTCTCTATCACCTGTGATGAATGATCCATCATTATTCCATGATTTCGCAATCATAGTATTCCATTTAACTATAATGCGATTATCAGAGAGATACTTTATCGAATTAAAAATTGGAGGGAAGAAAAACTTTCCTTTGCAATCAGCTATTCCATAACAGCCTTCATCAACAACAACAATTGTCTTATCAGACATTATATTGATTTTGTCATATTTTGCGGGAAGAACTGTTTCACCATTGTCGTTGACTACTCCAACTTTATAATTCTCCTTCTTAGATCTAACAATGCTTAATCCATTAACAAATTCTGTTCCCCAATAGAATTCATGGGGTAGACATACGTTTTTCCCCTTATCAGAAATAAGAACATTTCCTGCTAAGTTTATTTTATGAGTATATGATGAGTTCCTGACTTTGATGGTTGAAACACCATTTTCAAAGACCAATTCGTTTTCATAATTTGGTTCGATCAAGATTCTACCAGTTATATCTGCCATTCCCCAACCTTTATCACGTATAGAAAGATAGCCATTGTCTAACAAAATTATATCTTTTACAAAATAGGGAAGAAGCTCTTTTCCATTTACATTACACAAGTTATAAACATAGTAAAATGCATCATCTCTAGAATCATACCATTCACTTTTCCTAACCAAATTCAAACCATTTCCCTTAAAGGTAATTTCTTCATAGGAATCATCATCTCCAAGAACAACTTCTCCTTGAGCATTATAGAGTTTACACCTTGATTGTAGATATCCCTCAAAAACTATTTTATAATAGCCATCCTCACTAGTCTCTATTTTATCAAAATACTGTAATGGAATTATCGTATTTCCACAACAATCAATCAAACCATTTTCGCTATTAGTATTCCTAATGACAAAATGCCAATTATCAAATAAATATATAGATGAGAAAGCCGGGGCGACGACAAGCGACAACGATGCCGACATTAATCCCCATAATCCGTCTTTCATAAAACCAATATACCCATTGTCAAACAAAGTAATGTCATCATTCTCTAAGGGAACAACCTCTTCTCCTTTTAAATTAATTAATCCATATTTCACACTTGCTCTATACAGTTCACTATTCTCGTTTAGAAAAGAAACAAAGTCACCATTCCCCACTATTGCATATCCACGTTCGAATTCGCCAATGAAATCATATTTTGGGGGGACAACAATTTCTTTTTCGCAATTCAATATTCCCCATTTACCTTCATTGTCCTTCACTCTAAATAATCCTATAGAGGACTCCAGAGCAATAAAAAAATCTTGTGGTATGGTTATCGTTGCCCCGCAATAACTAACAACAACTTCACCGCTTAAATTATACTTAATAATTTTTCTATGACCACAATTAGAAAGAACACAATCAATGCTTTCTCCAACAAAATCTATACTATGGTAAATTTCAGGAATAATGAGTTCCTCATTCAGGAAGACACCTTTTTTATAATTTTGACTAACAATCCAAAAATCTTTTCCTCCTTTATTAACAAGTACTATTTCTGAATAATAAGGTGGAACCAACAGATTACCATTTTTATTGATGATTCCGTATCTATCACACTCTCTGACTGTGTTATCTACAGGTCTTTCTATTTTAAAATATCCTTCTTCTAACAACCAAATATCCTTATAATTGGCTTTTATAATTTCAACGTTCTCTACATTGACAATACCGTAGACATATTGAGGTTTTTGATCGTAGACACTTTTCTTCCCTTTCTTGTCATCACAAGAAGCAGTATTTACAGTTTCTTTATACTTGAAAAATCCCTCGCCAATAGGTTCTATATATTCGTAAACACAAGGAATGACCTGTACCCAATTTTTATCTGCAATTCCCCACTTTGCATCTTTATAAACTGGAGCATAACCGAAACGAAAATCATAGGCCCAGTCATAAATATCAGGGACAACAATTGGTGTGTCACCAAACATAGAAGTTAGTTCTCCCTTTATGTTGATTTTCCCATTTAATTCATTTTTAATTACTTTCGACCATCCCTCATTATTAAAATTATCACACCAATCATATTTTGATGAAGGTATCATGAGCCTTTTTCCATCCGGTAATGGTATGACAAACATTCCATTCTCATCAAATATATTTTTCTTTTGCTGAGAGTCCCAGGAAGGCCCATAATATGCCACCCCTGAAAGATTTTCTACCTTAATGACATTAAATGCATAAATTGGATAAGATGCATCAGTAAAATCAATGCTATCATATTTAATTGGTAAAATAATTTTGCCTGTTATGTCTATTATCCCCCATTTATTACCATCATCACTAACTGGAAAGAAAAAAGAAGAACTAGTTTCTACTACTTTAATACTTCTATATTTGGGGGGAGATATTTTTTTATACTCTGAGTTCAATATACCGAAATACAAAACATTCAATTCCTCTCCAAATCTACCATAGTCTGTATTATACAAAAGCCATTTCAAGTCTTTATCTTTATAATCCTTTTTCAAATCAAGCATGTTTTCTTCATCGCCTGAATATGCGATAAAGTCTTTTGACAGTTTTTTAAGCCTACTATATTCAAAAGGCAAAATAACTATTGCCTTAGAATCAACAATACCAAATCGCAGAACTCCTTTTTCGTTTACCTTTCCGACAATAAACTGATTGCTATTGAATGGCTCTATATATTCATACTTAATAAAATCAGGTGTAACTATGTATTTCTCTGGTTCTTCCCCTTTATTCTTATATGAGACGTAGTAGAAAACGTCAGTTGGGGAAATCTTGAATCTGTCAAATGATACTGACCCATCTTTTGAAACAGAAAAAGGCACATATCCCGAAAAATCAACCAAACAGATTCCTTTAGCATTTAGTAGTGAGGTATGAATTATTGCCCATCCGTCTTTATCTCTATTAAAGGCCACTATAAAATATTCGTTTAGCACTTCTATTTTATCATACCGTCCTTTGGGAACTATCTCACCATCCACCGTACAAACTCCAACTTCTTCCCCTTTTTGTTGAGTAACGAAAAACTTGTTACACTTTATATCAACACTTTCGTTTTCTATAGGTTGTACTAATTCCAATTTGTTGTTAACAATACCCAACAATTTGCCAGTATCGCTTCGTGAGACAACCGCCCCTTCAAAAATGCCCTTCTCATTAATGATACAATCTTTTACATCATATCGGAATTGGGTCTTAGTATTTAAAAGAATACCTTCTTGTTTGCCTATTGCTAAATATGATTCATTGTTTATCTTTATAATTGTATCAAAAAAAGGCTCAATTAATTCAACAAGTTTATTGGAAAGTAGTCCGTACTTACCACTTTTCTCAACAACGCATACGCCTCCCCTAAAATCACGTCCCCAATCGTAGATTTCTGGTATAAAGATAAGGTCGTCATCCCTCTTGACTTGGATTTGACCTGACAAGTTAACAATTCGTTTTTCGCCCTTATATTCCACTTTAGCTAAACCATCTGTGAATTCTGTCAGTGCATCATAAATTGGAGGTACAATTTCTTTTCCACCCACCATTATGGCACCATATTTGCCATTTTTCACCACAATAGCTATCCCTTGGTTGAACTCTCCTACGATATCATACTTGGCCTCTTTAGTACACATAAGACGTAAAATGTTTGCTTTAGGATTGTTTAAAATTTGAATTGTCACATTTTGGATACAAAGGTAGTCGTAATTTTTGAAATACGGCCAATTTGCCAAAAGATTCTTCGCTTTTTAGCTACATTTTAACAGTTGAGAGCGATTTGAAGACACTAAATGCTGCAAATTGCTCCAACTGAGTTACTTTAATCGCTTCAATAAGTCTTGCCTTTCGCCTTGACTGGTGCTGCCAATCCAAGTTTCTTTGT
>AUXO013226034.1_pt1 | contig 10050 bp, 7 predicted proteins | sample 768731 | NCBI WGS metagenome assembly AUXO01 (sample SAMN02715735, study PRJNA202380) | gut metagenome | biome: sheep rumen | host: Ovis aries | place: New Zealand: Palmerston North | reverse complement strand
CGAAAGACAAGAAAGGCAATACAGACATGGCATTGATGCGACCTATCCTATTGATTGCCGGCGCTCTGATTCTGGCCGCCGGCCTGATCCTCCTGCACCTGCGGCGCAGGAAAAACGGAAGCAGCTACCAGGGCGGTCCCCGGGCCGCCAATACGGAACTGATCCGGTCTCTGCCCGAGTATAAGAGGATCCGTGCTATATACGCGGTGCTGAGCTTCCTGCTGGAAGCAAGCCTGATTACGGCCTGCCTGTCAGCGATGGTCCTGGCTGCCAGGCCGTTCAGGACAGAGGTCATACGCGGGGAAGAAAAGAAAAGAGATATTTTCCTGTGTCTGGACGTATCCTATTCCATCTATGATATCAATTATCAGATCGTAGATTCCCTGGAGGAAATGGTACGGGGACTGGATGGAGACAGATTCGGCATCTGCATTTACAATACGACGTCCGTCGTTTATGTGCCGATGACAGATGACTACGAATATGTCATTGAGAAGCTGGAGGATCTGAAAGAGATCTTCCGCATGCAGAAGCAGTATATGGAGGAATTCGGCGACTACGAATACTACAGCGACATTCCCCCGGACAAACAGGAACTGTATGAGGAACTGGAACGGAAGCTGGATTATGAGCTGGGCGCGACCCTGGTCAACAATCTTATGAAGGGTTCTTCCCTGATCGGCGAGGGCGTATGCGCCTGCCTGATGAGTTTTCCCCGACTGGAGGAGGCGGAAAGGACCCGCGCCATCATTATGGTCACGGATAACTGTCAGATGGCCCGGTCCACGCCCATTGCCGAGCTTCGCGACGCCATGGAACTGTGCGCGGCCCATGATGTGAGAGTCTACGCGGTTTTCCCGGAAGATCTGGAGCAGGATGATTTTACCCGTGAAGAGTATCTGCAGCTGGGAGAGAACTACCGCAGGGATGTGGAATCCATCGGCGGAATCTTCTATTCCGCCAGCGATTCGTTCCCGGGCAGCCAGATCGTTGCCTCGATCCAGAAGGAAGAGGCTAAAAGCACCGGTGAGATCGTGGAGACCCGGGCGGTGGACCAGCCGGTCATTCCCGCCGCCGTGCTCCTGGTCAGCCTGCTTGTTTCATCCATCATAGGAGTAATATTGCGAAAATGATCAAAGAACCTCTTATACCCATCATAGCCCTGGCGTTTCTGCTGGGGATTCCGCTGGCCCTCCTGCTGCTGCATATACTGCGGCGTGCGGAGCATCCCGGCATGAAGATCTTTTCCGCGGTCCGGCTGGTCCTGATCTTCGGACTGGTCTTTGCCATAGCCTGCCGCTTTAAGACCGAGGAAAAGCTCTATAACTCAGAGGCGAAAAACGTAGATGTCCTTTTCGTCGTGGACGGGACCATCAGCATGTGGGCCAAAGACGGCAGGAACGGGAGCACCCGGATCGACCAGGTCCGCAGTGACTGCCGTATGATCATGGAAGAACTGCCGGGCGCCAGTTACGGCCTGGTGCGTTTTAACAATACCTCCATGGTCATGTCCCCCTATACCCAGGATACAGAAGCGGTCGAGGATGCCCTGGACCTGATCTTCCCTCCGGACAGGGACTATGCCAAAGGCAGTTCCCTCAATACGGCCTATGGGGACATGGAGAAAATGCTCAAACGTTCCCGGACCAAAAAGGGACGGATGACGGTTGTCTTTTTTATGAGCGACGGGGAGATTACGGATGGTTCGGAGCTGACATCTTTCCAGCCCCTGGCGGAGCTGACAGACGGCGGAGCGGTCCTGGGATACGGAACCGAAAAAGGCGCGACAATGAGCGTCGGCTACACGCTCCGGGATCCCAATACCATGCAGGACGCCGTGTCCTGTATGGATGAGGGCAATCTCAAACAGATTGCCGGAGATCTGAAAGTGGAGTATATCCATCCGGCCACCGGCGCCGGCATAAAGCCCCTGCTGCAGAAGATCATACAGTCCAGCAGCACGGTCGTCAGTGACAAAAAAGGGGTCACTTACATTGATATCGCGTGGAAGTTCGCCATCCCGGCAGCGATCCTGCTGCTGATGGAAGTATTTATGCTGATTTACAGGGACAGACTATGAAAGCAGATAAAATCACGGAAAAATTCAAAAAGACCGGGAAAAAAATGGCTGCCTTCGGCAGAACCTTCCGGATCAGCTTCCTGCTGCTCTTTCTGGCCGCGCTGACCGCCGCCGCGGCCATATTCCTGTCCTGGCGTTATCTGACCAACCGGTATTATCTGAGCCGGTATGCGCAGGGTGAATATAAGGTCGGGACTGAAGAGCGCCTGGTGCAGACCATCAACCGGCCGGAAGGCTATATCGCTGCCTATAATGTGGGGAACGGATACTACATGACCGGAAATTATGAAATGGCAGAGGCCTATTTCCGTTATGCCCTGACCCTGGACATCCCGGAAGGGAAAGAATGCGATGTCAGGGTCAATCTGGCCCTTTCCCTGATCGGCCAGATTGATTTTGAAGGGCTGGAGACCAATGACGATATTCTGTACGCGATCAGTATCCTGGAAGAAGCCAGAGAAGTTCTGCTGGAGGTGGGCTGCGCCACGGATGAGAATGACGGACATGACCCGGAAGCCCAGCAGCTTAAAAATGAGATCGACAAAAAGATCGAGGAGTTGAAAGAGAAGCTGGATCAGGACCAGGGCGATCAGGATGATCAGGATGATCAGCAGGATCAGCAGGACCAGAACCAGCAGGATCAGCAGGACCAGCAGGATCAGCAGAATCAGCAGCAGCAGAACGGGAGCTCTGCCAAAGAACAGAAGATCAAACGCCGGCTGGAGTCCCAGGAAAAGGATATTCAGAGAGAACGCCAGCAGCAACAGCAGCAGAAAGAAGGAGAGCAGGCAAGGGAAGAGGCCCGGGAACAGGCTTCCGGAGAGTCTGGCGGCAGCGATGGCGGGAACGGCGGCGCGGAAAACGGGAACGGAAAGATCTGGTAAAGCCAGGTCTTTCCGCTCCCGCGAAAATCTCAGAGACGGCTGATGATGGTCTGATAGACTCTTCTGAAAAAGAAGACGGAGAGTATCAGGGAGACGATCTCCGCCATGGGGAAGGCCCACCATACCATGGTGACCTCACCGGTACGGGCAAGGAGCCAGGCCAGCGGGATCAGAATGACCAGCTGACGGCAGATGGAGATGATCAGGGAGTAGGTACTGACGGAGAAAGCCTGGAATACCGAACCCATGGCGATGCAGGCGCCGGCGATGGTAAAGGACAGGCTTACGATCCGAAGGGCCGGAATGCCGATCCGCAGCATTTCCTCTGAGGCGTTGAAGAAGCCCAGCAGAGTGCCGGGTATCAGATGGAAGGCGATCGTTCCGGCCAGCATGATGCCTATGGCAAGACCGATGGAAAAGCGGAGGGCTTCATCGATCCGGTCCTTTTTCCGGGCGCCGTAATTATAGGCCAGGACCGGAATCAGTCCGTTGTTCATACCGAAGACCGGCATAAAGAAAAAGCTCTGCAGCTTGAAATACACACCGAATACGGCCGTAGCGGTCGTGGAGAAAGTAATCAGGATCCGGTTCATCAGATAGGTCATCAGGGAGCCGATCGACATCATCAGGATCGAAGGGACGCCGACCGCGTAGATTTTGCTGATGATGCTCCCTTCCGGACGCAGACATTTTTTCAGAGAATAATGGATCTCCTTATTATAGCGCAGGTTCAGGAATAGGCCCAGACAGGCGGCGATCGTCTGTCCAAGGACCGTGGCCAGGGCGGCGCCGGCTACGCCCAGTCTGGGAAAGCCGCACAGGCCGAAGATCATGATCGGATCAAAAATAATGTTGACGATCGCGCCGGTCGCCTGGGAGACCATACTGTAAATGGTCAGGCCTGTAGACTGCAGCAGACGCTCAAAGGTCATCTGGAAGAACAGTCCTGCAGACAGACAGGTCACGATCCGCAGATAGGCGGCGCTCATGCCGATGATCTCCGCGTCCTGTGTCTGGGTACGGACAAAAGCGCCGGTCAGGAAAAGACCGATCAGCAGGAAAGCCAGGAAATTGCAGAAGGTCAGGAAGAGACCGTTGGCCGCGGCCGCGTCGGACCGGTCATAACGCTTTTCTCCCAGGGAACGGGACAGGAGGGCGTTGATACCGACACCGGTACCGGAGCCCAGGGCGATCATCAGGTTCTGCAGCGGAAAAGCCAGGGTAACGGCGGTCAGGGCTTCTTCACTGAGACGGGCTACAAAGATGCTGTCGACTACGTTGTACAGGGCCTGTACCAGCATGGAGATCATCATCGGCAGTGACATGGAGATGATCAGCTGTTTGACCGGCATGGTGCCCATCTTATTTTCTTTTGTTGACATAATAAAGCTCCTTTAATTTATTTCCTTTATTTCATATAGAGAAGGAATCTGCCGCAGCGGGGGATCCGGGAGATCAGCAGGCTGAGCAGGCAGGACAGCAGCAGGACAGCCAGCCACAGCAGAAAGACCCGGATCGGCAGCATGACTGACAGAGGCCGGATGACCGGGGCCAGGATCAGGATGAACAGATAGTGGATCAGATAAATACCGAAAGCGTGCCCGGACAGAAAGCGGATTCCGGTATAGAGCGGTACCCGGCGGATCCGGGAGAACAGTTCGAACAGGCAGACAGCGCAGATCATCAGAAGGCCGCAGTCATACCAGACATTGTACTCCACCAGATTTCTGTAGGCGTAATACTGGAGACCGACAGTCAGCACAAAGCCGCACAGGGACGTAAAGCACAGGACAGGTGTCTCGATCTTTTTCAATAAGCCTCTGCGGATCAGCCAGCCGGTCACCAGGTACAGACCGTAAATTCCGCCGGAGAAGCCCAGCTCGAACTTCCGGCTCAGGGGCGGCCATCCGGCCGTCTGGGCCAGTACCACCAGGACGGGACAGGCAAAAGCGTATGCCATGACAATGATATAAGGAATCCTGAGGCTGGACAGTTCCAGAGAATGCAGGGCATTGGCGGCCGCGGGCAGCAGCAGGTATACGCCCAGAATAACAGGCATATACCACATATGGCCGATGCTGCCGTTCTTGATGAACAGCATTTCCAGCAGCATATCCCGCAGAGAAAAGTCCTGCTGGTTGGTCACGGACAGGAATATATGGTAGAAGAGGAACCAGATCTCCGTACAGGCCAGCAGCCGCAGAAAATTATGGTGGAAAAAATACCGGCAGCGGTCTGCTGTATAGGTCCTGTTCAGAAGAAGGTATCCGCTGATCATCAAAAAGAGCGGAACGCCCAGTCTGCCGGCCGTAAAAGCGGCAAAGCCGAACAGCCTTCCCGTACGATGCAGAGAAGACATGTAGGTCAGCTGCAGCCGGTAGATTTCATGCACACAGTGACAGAGTACGACGGTTATGATTCCGAAAGCCCTTGCCAGATCGATCCAGCGGATCCGTTTTTTTCCGGACCGGCGGGCGGATCCGGTACTTGTATTCTCTTTCATGGGTACCTCCTTTTCCTCTATTGTAACATACTTGCGTCAATTCACCGGTACAGGACGGACAGGTTTTACCGGCAAATATTCTGCGGGAAAGGGTGAAGGCGCTATTCCCAGACGGCCGCCGGAAATGATACACTGAAAACATGGTACGGATACCGGCAAAGGGTATCGCCTGACAGTTATACAAAAGGAGGACGAGAAATGAACAGACCCCTGATCACAGTACCGATCGGCGATCCTGCCGGCATAGGACCTGAAATCGTAGTAAAAGCAATGGCCGTACCGGAGGTGGTGGATACGGCCCGGGTGATCGTGACGGGAGACAGCAATATTCTCCGTCAGGCGGTCCGGATCTGCGGCAGGGATCTGCAGATCCATATTGTGGACAGCCCGGACCAGGGAGATTACAGGCAGGGAATCCTGAATCTGATCGACCTGAAAAATGTGGACATGGATACCTTTGCATTCGGACAGATCCAGGCCATGTGCGGCAGAGCCGCTTATGAATATATTGAAAAAAGCGTACAGCTGGCGATGGATGGCCAGGCAGACGCGGTCGCGACGACCTGTATCAATAAGGAAGCGCTCCGGGCCGCCAAAATCCCCTATATCGGCCATACGGAAATCTTCGGAGCCCTGACCGGAACGAAAAACCCTCTGACCATGTTCGAGACCAACGGCATGCGCATCTTTTTCCTGACCCGTCATCTGTCCCTGCGGGACATGCTGGACCGGATTACCAAAGACAATATCATCAGCTGTGTCGAAGAATGTACCCGGGCGCTGCAGCGGCTGGGCGTAACGGAAGGGACCATGGCAATTGCGGGCCTCAATCCCCACTGCGGTGAGCACGGTCTGTTCGGCTGGGAAGAGGTACGGGAGATCATGCCTGCGGTAGAAGAACTGCAGAAAAGAGGGTACCGGGTGGCCGGCCCCATTGGGGCGGATTCCGTTTTCCATCAGGCTGCTCAGGGACGTTACAACAGTGTCCTGTCCCTGTATCATGATCAGGGACATATCGCTGCCAAGACCCTGGATTTTGACAGGACGATTTCTGTGACCAACGGCATGCCGATCCTGCGGACCTCCGTGGATCACGGGACGGCGTTTGATATTGCCGGTACGGGAACCGCAGGTGAAGTCAGCCTGGTCGAAGCCATTCTGCTGGCAGCCCGCTACGCTCCCCATTTCAGAAACGACCTGTAATACAGGCTTCGAAATAAATGAACACAAAAAAGGGCATCCTGTTATGAGGAGGGATGCCCTTTGGCGTGAGATCGATTGGAGATACTGAGGTAAACTACAGTTGACGAGAGAATATGTCGATCTCTGTATATGAGGGAGCATATACATCACCACCCCTATTCTACTAGATTACCGGGTTGGAAACCTTATACAATCGCATGGGTTTGCCGAAAAGCGGCCTAAAACCACTTTATCCACATTCGAATTGTGGATAAAGTGGTTTTTCAGGTGCACAGATAGTTGACAAAAGCGGCTGCCCTGTGGAAAAAACAGAAAAATCATCCGATTGGTCAGGGCAGATACCTTTTTACCAGATGTACATAGAACATATTTCCGTAACGGTATTTCCAGCCTCCGTTGGCCCGGATGGCAATGGGATGGAAATAGGGCTGCCGTCTGCCGCCGGACCGGCCCCGGGCATATTCCACAGCCAGGGCAGGGGTATGGACGCCGTTTTCCACCGCGACATAATCCAGATAGCCGATTCCGTAATTGTAGGCCTGAATGACGCTGTCCGTATCGCAGCCCAGTGTTTCAGCCCGGCGCAGAAGCTCTGCGAAATACCGGCAGCCCTGCAGGATGGATTCCTCCGCTGTCAGCGTATTGGGCGACAGGCCCATGGATTCACTGGCCTGCATGACATCTTCTCCCTTTCCTTTGGACTCTACCTGCATGATAGCCAGCAGACAGGGGACATATTCGGAAATACCACATTCTTCCGCTGCCGCTTCCACATCCGGGCGATAGTCCAGGACCCGGTCGGAGAGTCTTTCTTTGTAACGCGCGCTGCCCAGACAATATACCGCGGCAGCGGCGGTCAGGAGGGCGGCGGTCATACAGACCAGCAGCGTCAGGAGGATCCGCAGGAGATGGCAGGCCGTCTGCTTTGCGGATTTCTTCCGCCGTCTGCCGGTTCCGGCCCTTCTATTTGTTTTATGCGGTCGGTCCGCAGGGCTCCGGTGAGAGCCGCCCGCGTTTTTTCTCTGATTGGTCAATTTTGCTCCTGTGAATGAATAGCTGTAAAACAGCCGGGAAAGCGGCCGCTGCCTGTTCTATCAGCAAGGCCTGCCGGCTGATGAATCCTAATATAAACCATACGGGGCAGATAATCCAATAGTCCCTGCAGAATCCGCATTATTTTTCTGCCGCAGAGGCAAAAGAGACGTAAATCGGCCCTTCCCGGGCCGGATTTTATTGCAATCATGAAACCTTACCGCTAAAATAGAGCATGCGTGATTTTTTATAAGGAAGGGGCCCGGGGGTTCTTTCCGCACAAATGCTGCAATACAGGGAAAAAATATGGATATACAAGAGAATACAAACAGAAACGCACGAAAAAAAGAAAGGTCTTTCGGAAAAAGAACGGCCAGAAAAGCACCGTCCGGGACTTCGAGAACCAGACGGACCACCCAGGCGTCCAGACAGAAACGGTGGCGGGAGCAGAAACGGCGCCGTCAGCGTCAGCTCATGGCCGAGTTCACTGTGATCGGTATTGTCGTTGCCGCCGTGATTCTATTCGGCATTTTCAAGATATTCCATCCGGGCGGCAGCCATCAGGCTGCGGCCGCGTCTGCCGGGCAGACCGCAGCGGCAGATCCGTCACAGGCAGCCGCCGGCAGTACGACCGGGGAGGAAGCCGCGAAGAAGGCGGCAGCGGAGAAAAAAGAGGAAGCGAAAGCGGAGGAGGAAGCCAAAGCGAAAGCTGAAGAAGAGGCCAAAGCGAAAGCCGAAGAGGAGGCCAAAGCAAAAGCCGAAGAAGAGGCCAAAGCAAAAGCCGAAGAAGAGGCCAAAGCGAAAGCCGAAGAAGAGGCCAAAGCGAAAGCAAGGGCCGGACGGTCCCCGGAAGTGGCTTCGTTCGCCAACGGATACAGTCCCAAAAAGGCAGACAATATCAAAACCATCGACGATCCTAATTTCAACTCCCTCTTTGCGGTGCTGATCGATGTCGATACCAATACGATCGTTGCCCAGAAGGAATGTGACAGTAAAATGTATCCGGCGTCCATGACCAAGATCCTGACGGTCCTGACGGCAGCGGATTATGTTTCCAATCTGGATGAGCAGGTAACGGTTCCCCAGGAGGCCATTGATTATGCTTATGAGACCGGCTGCAGTACGGCCGGTTATGAACCGGAAGAAGTCACCACGGTGCGGGACCTGTTTTACGGTACGATTCTTCCTTCCGGCGCCGATGCCGCTTATACCCTGGCGGTCTACTGTGCGGGATCCCAGGAGGAATTTGTAGACCGGATGAATGCCAAAGCAGAGGCGCTGGGACTGTCTGACACATGCCATTTCACCAACTGTATAGGTCTTTATAATGATGATCTTTACTGTACTGCGGTCGATATGGGCATGATTCTCAAAGCTGCGGTGGAAAATGACTTCTGCAGGGAGGTGCTCTCTACCCATCATTATATTCTTTCCTCCAGCGACATCCACCCGGATGGGCTGGATCTGTCCAATATGTTCCTGCGCAGGATTGAGGATAAGGAGACCCCCGGCGAGGTCGTAGCTGCCAAGACCGGTTTTGTTACCGAGGCAGGCAGCTGCGCGGCCAGTTATTTTGTATCGGACAGCGGTCATCATTATGTCTGTGTTACAGGATTTGCCCTGGACCAGTTCATCTGTATCGATGACCATGTATTTATTTATAACAATTACACAGAATAAGATCAGTCATTTTTGCCGGGCACGGAAAACGCCCGGCAAAAATCTTACTATCCTGTTATCTGCTCCCCGAAGGAGCATACGTTTGAAAAAGGAGGCTGCTTTGATCAAGACCAGACTGATACAGCTTTTATCCGATTCGGCCAGATATATTGCCTTCCAGGTCCTGTGGATGTGGTTGTCCCTGGCAGGCCAGATCATCCTGATCTGGTCATTTACAGGGCTGCTCCGGTCCGCCCTGGAAGGCTCCATGGGCAGCCCGGAGATCCTTCGGGCCGCGGGCCTGATCGCGCTTGGGATCATCCTGCGTACAGCAGGCGACCGCCAGGCCTCCCGGGCTTCCTTTAAGGCCAGTGTGGATGTCAAGAGGATCCTGCGGGACAAAATATATGCCAAGGCGCTCCGACTGGGGCTGACCTACCGGGAGACGACGCCTACCTCCGAAATCGTACAGATGGCAGGCGAAGGTGTGGAGCAGCTGGAAGTGTATTTCGGGAAATATCTGTCCCAGTTCTTCTATGCGCTGCTGGCGCCCTTTACGCTCTTTATCTTTTTCCTTCCGGTCTGTTTTCCTGCGGCCCTGCTTCTGCTTGTCTGCGTCCCCCTGATTCCGGCCGTGATCGTTCTGGTCCAGAAGATTGCCAAAAGGATCCTCAGTAAGTACTGGGACA